>ERZ1027231.33-NODE-33-length-111767-cov-25.249239_pt1 | contig 111767 bp, 99 predicted proteins | sample MGYA00520866_ERZ1027231 | MGnify/ENA primary metagenome ERZ1027231 (study PRJEB33311, sample SAMEA4378411) | marine metagenome | biome: Marine biome; feature: Fjord; material: Water | collected 2014-07-20T08:00:00Z/2014-07-... | depth 75 m ...
CGCCCCAGCCTGTACCGCCCGCCCATATACAGCTAACACAGGACAATTGCGCCTATTTGTCGCGCTAATTTCTGTTAATCGACCAAGCGCACGACAGCATCAACGCGTCTATATGCCCGCCTTGGTTTATTTATTTAAAAGCTATGTTTATCGCGGAGCGATCATGACTATTTCTAAACTTAAAGCCTATCTGTTTCTTTTTGTAATCGGTGCCGCAATAAGCACTTATAGCCAGGCTGAAACTGCAGCTGCAACACCCCAGCTTGCACCTAGCACGGCATTATCAGTACACAAAAATCCCAACTGCGGCTGCTGTGGTGTCTGGATCGAGCATGCCCAGCAGCACGGTTTCACCACCACGGTTCAAAACCATGTAAACCTCAATGGCCTAAAAGCGGAGCTTGGCATTCCCGTCGACTTGCAAGCCTGCCACACTTCGGTCTCTAGTGACGGCTTTGTGTTTGAAGGCCATATCCCAGCTCGCTATATCACCCAGTTTTTAGCCGAAAAGCCCAGCGGCGCCCGTGGCTTGATTGTCGCGAACATGCCCATGGGCAGCCCCGGCATGGACATGGGTAGCGGCTTTCAGCCCTACGACATTTTGCTGCTATTAGACAACGGCAACACCGAGGTTTACGCCACCATTAATAGCAAAGCGCAGCAGTAATGGGCAGCGCAAATCGACGTCGCCACCAAGTGGCGTTAGCTAGCCTGTGCCTGCTCATATCTGGCGCGGCAGTAGGCCTCAGCCTAGATCGGGCCATAAGTCTTGCGCAGGCCAACGATCCCTGGCTGCACGGCAGCCAGCTCAGAGAAAGTGCGCTGGCTGCCGAAGCAATCTCGGCATCTACCCTGCCAGACCCAATCCTGAGCTTTGGCGCCGCAAACTTACCCACCGACAGCTTCGATATTCGACAGGAAGGCATGACACAGACGAGTATTGGTATTACCCAGCGGCTGCCGCGAGGGGATAGCCGCTTGCTCATGAGCACGCAAAAACGACAGTTAAGTCAGCAGCAAGCGATGTTACGCGCAGATCGCCGAGCTAAGGTGGCCGTTACCGTCAGCCAACTATGGCTAGAGGGTTATCGCGCGGAGCAGAGCATGGCCTTAATTGAACGTACCCGCCCGCTCTTCGAACAGTTACTGACACTGAGCCGCAGCAACTACGGTGCAGGACTTGCCAGGGCTGGACAACAGGACATCATTAGCGCAGAGCTCGCACTCAGCCGTCTGGATGATCGGCTACTCATGTTACAACAACAGCGAGATACCGCACGTGATCAACTTAGCGAGTGGCTTGGCACAAAAGCAATTACGGCGTTCAGCACCGACACTTTTCGCGATATTCGCATTCGAGATATCAAGGATCGTCGCCTAGCCTCCGCACTCCAGGCCCACCCAGCGATTCGTGCTATTGAACAAACAATTGCCGTCGCACAAAGCGACGTCGCCCTGCGCCAAGAGCAGTACAAAGCCGAGTGGGCCGTAAATGCTAAGTATGCACACCGGGCAGATGACCCATTGGGCAATGATCGCGCCGATTTATTTTCAATCGGAGTGAGTGTCGACCTGCCCCTGTTTACCGCCAAGCGCCAAGATCAAAACCTGAGCGCCGCCCAAGCCCGCGCCGAGGCCAATCGCACCGACAAGGCCTTACTTCTACGCAAAATGATGGCCAATTTAAAAACCCAGCTCAACCGGCTTCAAGGCATTGACGAACGCCTAACACTTTATAACAGCCGCTTATTGCGCGAAGCCAGGACGCAAGTCAGCGTCAACCTAAACGCCTACCAAAATGATAAAGGTGACTTTAGGGAGGTGATCCAAGCCCAGATTGATGCGCTCAACGTCGACATTGACGCGCTCAACCTCCGTATTGACCGCCAAAAAACCAGCGTTAACATCGCTTACCTACTCGCCGGAGAACACCATGAGTAGCAGTAAAAATATTTTTATTATTTCAGTTTGCGGTGGCGTTTTACTCGGCGCCTTACTGGGCGTGTATATTATTGCGCCGCAAACCACATCAGCAATAAGCAGCACGGCAGGTGACTCACCACCCGAACCGCTGTATTGGGTCGCGCCCATGGACCCCGACTTTCGCCGTGCTGCCCCCGGGAAGTCGCCAATGGGCATGGACTTACTACCGGTCTACGCCGACAGCAGCGCCAACAAAAACAGCCCCGGCACTGTCACAATTGCTGCTGATGTTATTAATAACTTAGGGGTGCGAACCGCACAAGCCCGCTACGGGGAATTCACCCAAACCATCACTGCACCAGCAACTATTCAGTTTAATAAAGATCAACTTCAACGTGTCCAGCCACGGGTCGAGGGCTGGGTACAAAAACTCTACGCCCACGCAGAGGGTGATACCGTCACCGCAGGAGAGCCACTTTATACACTTTACTCTCCAGCTCTGGTTACCGCCCAAGAACAGTTTCTGATGGCACTAGAGCGCAACAATCAGGAACTGAGCATGGGCGCCGAGCAACGCTTGCTTAACTTAGAAATTGCCCCTTCAATAATTAAAGAAATTAAGCGCACTCGTACCGCCTTGCACAGTATTACCCTCTTGGCGCCGCGCTCCGGTGTGCTCAGTGAACTCAATATTCGCGAAGGCGATTACGTCGCGCCCGGCAAGGCCATCGCCACCATCGCCACCTTGGATTCAGTGTGGGCTATAGCCGACATTATTGGCGATCAGGGCAGCAGCATTGCCATTGGCGATCAAGCCAGCCTAAGTATTGATGGTATTCCCAATCGCACTTGGTCCGCCGCCGTAGAGTATATTTACCCAACACTGAGCGAGGTTAATCGTAGCCAACGACTCCGCCTGAAGATCGACAACGATACAGGCATACTTAAACCTAATATGTTTGCCCGCGTTAATTTAACTCAGCAAGCAAACACCAAAAGCGTGATCATTCCCAAAGAAGCTGTCATTCGCAGTAGCGAGCAAAACCGCGTAGTACTCGCTTTAGGCAATGGCCGCTTTAAGGCCGTTGCCGTCAAAACGGGAAAATTCAATGACCGCGAGGCCGAAATCATTCACGGTATTGAGGCCAACGACGAGGTGGTTGTTTCCGCGCAATTTTTATTAGATTCGGAATCCAGCAAAGATTCTGATTTTATACGCATGAATCACAGCAGCGCGCCATCGGCAAAGGTTACGCCATGATTAGCCGCATTATTTACTGGTCGGTGGCGAATCGTTTTTTCATCCTACTTGCCACCGCAATTTTAATTGGCGCAGGTCTGTACGCCGTTAAAACTACCCCTGTCGACGCTATTCCCGACCTGTCTGACGTTCAGGTCATTATTAAAACAAGCTACCCTGGGCAAGCCCCGCAAGTGGTTGAAGATCAAGTCACTTACCCGCTGTCCAGCGCTATGTTGGCAGTACCCGGCGCAGTGACGGTGCGGGGCTTTTCCTTTTTTGGCGACTCCTATGTCTATATTATTTTTGATGAAGACACCGACCCCTACTGGGCACGCAGTCGGGTACTGGAATACCTGAGCCAAGTCAGCCCCAATTTGCCCGCCACCGCGAGGCCACAACTCGGACCCGACGCCACCGGTGTTGGCTGGATTTATCTTTACGCCCTGACTGACCCGACGGGCCAGCACGACATCAGTCAGCTGCGCAGCCTGCAGGATTGGTTTTTAAAATACGAATTACAAACTGTTGCAGGGGTCTCTGAGGTCGCCACGATTGGCGGCATGGTTAAGCAGTATCAGGTAGAAGTAGACCCCCATAAATTACGCGCCTACAACATCCCTCTCGCCCATATTCAAATGGCGATTCAGCGCGGCAATCAAGAAGTCGGGGCCTCAGTGATCGAAATGAGTGAGGCGGAATATATTATTCGCGCGAGCGGCTATATCAACAGTGTCGACGACCTCGGCAATATTCCACTAGGCCAATCTGTAAACGGCTCGCCACTGCTACTCAAACATGTTGCCGGCATACACCTTGGCCCGCAAATGCGTCGGGGCATTGCCGAACTCAATGGCGAGGGCGAAACCGTCGGTGGCGTTATAGTGATGCGCTTTGGCGAAAATGCCCAGAAAACCATCGCCGGCGTAAAGGCCAAGCTCGATACATTAAAAAGTGGCCTGCCGCCCGGCGTGGAGATCATCACTGTGCATGACCGATCGGCCCTCATCGAGCGTTCGGTGGAAAACCTGACGCACAAACTGCTTCAAGAATTAGTTATGGTCGCGGTGATCTGCATACTTTTTTTAATGCACATGCGCTCTGCCTTAGTGGCGATCATCAGCTTGCCGGTAGCTATTTTAGCGGCTTTTATTGTGATGAAAGTGCAGGGAATCAACGCCAACATCATGTCTTTGGGCGGTATTGCCATTGCCATTGGCGCGATGATTGACGGCGCCATTGTCATGATTGAAAACATGCACAAACATATTCAAGACACGCCACTGACCCCAGAAAATCGCTGGCAAATTGTAGGCCAATCCGCCGCCGAGGTTGGCCCAGCGCTTTTCTTTAGCCTGCTAATCATTACCGTAAGTTTTGTACCGGTGTTTACTTTAGAGGCCCAAGAGGGCCGCATGTTCTCGCCACTGGCCTATACCAAAACCTATGCCATGGCGGCCTCGGCAATTTTGGCGATTACCTTAGTGCCAGTATTAATGGGCTATTTTATTCGCGGTAAGATTTTAGCCGAAAATAAAAACCCCATTAACCGCGCCTTAATCGCTGGCTACCTGCCCGTGCTCCGCCAAGTATTACAACACCCAAAAAAAACCCTAGGCTTCGCTGTTCTTGCCTGCACGATTAGCCTATGGCCAATTAGCCAAATTGGCAGTGAGTTTATGCCTTCCCTCGACGAGGGCGATTTAATGTATATGCCCACGACCTACCCCGGCATTTCGATCGGTAAGGCGCGAGAGCTACTACAGCAAACCGACAAACTTATTCGCACGGTGCCGGAAGTAAAAACCGTGTTCGGCAAAATTGGCCGCGCCGACACCGCCACTGACCCGGCGCCGCTCACTATGATAGAAACCTATATTCAGTTTCATCCACAGAGTGAGTGGCGACCCGGTTTAAGCAAAGACGACTTACGCGCCGAGCTGGATCGCGTGGTTCAACTACCCGGCGTAACGAACAATTGGGTTATGCCAATAAAAACCCGTATTGATATGTTAGCCACCGGCATTAAAACCCCGGTAGGCATTAAAGTTTCTGGGCCAGATTTACAAACCATTCAGGATATTGGTCAGCGCCTTGAAACACTACTGCAAGACCTACCTGGCACCAGTTCGGTGTATTCCGAAAGAGTCGCCGGAGGCCGTTATCTGAGCATCGACATCCAACGCGAACAGGCTGCCCGCTATGGATTAAATATTGCTGATATCCAACAGATTATCAGCACCGCCATTGGCGGCATGAATATTGGTCAAACCGTGGAGGGCCGAGAGCGCTACCCCATAAATTTACGCTACCCCCAAGCGTACCGCGACTCTCCCGAGCAAATAGCCCTGCTGCCCATCATCACCCCAAGCGGCCAATATATTGCCCTTGGCGACGTTACGACTATTGCAATAGAAAGTGGCCCACCAGGCATTAAAAGCGAGAATGCGCGCATCAATGGCTGGACCTATATCGACATTAACAATGTGGATGTCGGCAGCTATGTCGCTAACGCCCAACAGCGCGTTAGGGATCAACTGGAGCTACCGGCGGGCTACGCAATAACCTGGGCTGGCCAATACGAGTATATGGCGCGCGCCAAAGCGAAACTCAGCTATGTCGCACCGCTGACCCTGGCCATTATCATAATACTGCTTTACCTCAATTTCCGAAGGATGACCGAGGTGGCGATTATTCTGGCAAGTTTACCCTTAGCCTTGGTTGGCAGTGTCTGGTTAATGTATCTACTGGGCTATAACTTTTCAGTAGCCAGCGGCGTCGGCTTTATCGCCCTCGCTGGGGTTGCAATAGAAATTGGCGTGCTGATGCTGGTGTATTTAAATCAAGCATGGCAAAACGCAGCGAACCCAGACATCAATAATGAAGATTTAAAAAACCTGATTATTCAGGGCGCTGGCCTACGCGTTAGACCGATTGTCATGACGGCCGGAGCCACCATTGCCGGGTTGCTACCTATTTTATCGAGCAGCGGCACCGGTTCCGAAATAATGAGCCGACTGGCTGCCCCCATGGTCGGCGGTATGCTTAGCGCGATGATTTTAACCCTGCTGGTGATACCTGCCATTTATTACTTATGGCGAAAATCCGCTTAAAATTAACGAGGGTAAAACAAGGAAAACACCCGTTTGATCATGGCGCGGCTATCGTAGTCGGGATGCCTCCCAACCAGCAGCGCGGCTTCGGTTAAGGCGCCTAATAACATCCGCACAGCGAACTCTTGATCCAACGCAGACAAGGCTGATTTAATTTTCAATCCGCCCTGCCCTTGCGCGAGCATGGCCCGTATTTGTTTAACCACCGCCGTATTCCCCAAGCGCTCACGGCCCAGTACGTGAGGGGCATCTACCAATACAATTTGCACAAAGCCCGGCTCCTGACAACAGTCGATAAAACAGTCCCATGCCTCGTATAAAATACTGGGTGAGTTCGGGTTTAGCCCCAGTAATCGCTCTAGAAGAATACTTTCCTGGGCCTCTGCAACCGCGTCAAACAGCTGAATTTTATTGCCGAAATAATGATAAATCGGCCGGATAGTCAGCCCCGTATCAGCGGCGATATCTTCCAGCGCCGTTGCAGTAAAACCTTTACTGGCAAACACACTAATTGCGCTGGCTAAAACTAAACTACGCGTTTCTTCACGGCGTTGTGACTGCGTTTTTCGGGCCACGGCTTTAACGACGGGCATAGTGTGCAAACTCCTAATCAATCCTACAAGCAATGGTCTAAGTTTAACTTGCTGGCCACTCAAACGATATGTAACCTAGCTACATATCATTTATAACGACAATAATTATTATGACTACAGCCATTGCTAGCGACACAACTGCCACCTGCTTCTCACCGGCTAACATCAACGGTTTGTCACTGAAAAACCGCTTCATTAAGGCGGGAACCTTCGAGAACATGACTCCAAAAGGCGTGCCCGGCAGTGCACTTAAGCACTTCCACTGCAAGCTCGCTGACGGCGGTGTTGCCATGACTACCTTGGGTTACTGCGCGGTGGAAAACGACGGCCGTCTCAATGAAAACATGATGTATATGCACGAGGGGATCCGCACCCAGCTCAGTGAGTTAATTGCTGATTTACACCGGCGAGGCACCAAGGTTTCTGGGCAGATGGGCCACTGCGGCGGCTTTTCTAAAAACCGCCAACTCAGCCGCCGCCGACCCTTAGGGCCGAGCTTTGGGCTTAACGGTTTAGGTTTAGCCCAGGGCATGTTCTTTTGCGACGCCATGAGTCTTAGCGACATTGATGCAATGGTGAGCAATTATTCTCGCGCCGCCGTGTTCATGAAGTCGCTTGGTTTTGATGCATTAGAAATTCACTTTGGTCACGGTTATGGTCTTTGCCAATTCATGAGCCCCAAAACGAATAAACGCAAAGACAACTACGGCGGCAGTTTAGAAAATCGCATGCGCCTACCACTGCGAGTACTGGCAGCGGTTCGCGAAGCGGTCGGCACAGACTTTCCCTTACTCGGCAAAATCAGTATGACCGAAGGGGTGCGCGGTGGCCTGCATTACGACGATGCCGTAGAAATAAGCCAACTTTTAGACAAAGCTGGGATCGACGGCATTATCACCAGCGGCGGCACCAGTTCCATGAACCCGATGATCATGTTCAGAGGCGGCAATATGCTACCCGCTATGCTTAAAACCGAGCCAAGTTTGATTATGCGCTTAATATTACGGCTAGCGGGTAAGGCAATGTTTAAAGACTACCCCTATAAAGAACTGTATTTTTTAGAGCAGGCCAAACGTATTCGCGATGCGGTTAGCTGCAAAATAATTTACGTTGGGGGCGCCAGCAGCCGTGCCAGCTTCGATCAATTAATGACCGCTGGCTTTGATTTTATTCAGCTAGGACGAAGCTTACTCAGCGACCCGGATTTACCGAATCGCGCCCAAGCTGATGTCAATTTTGTCAGCCGCTGCACTCACTGCAATGAGTGTGTAGCGACGATCGAAAGCCCTGAGGGTATTCACTGCACGCAATTTTGAATCTAAGTCGGAGCCCTAAGGCCTGAGGTGATAGATGAATCACATTAATTTGCTAACCACGACCTCGACTTCACCTTCGCAACTGTTGTTCTGAAGAATTAACACGCTGTCGTTTGCCGCTGACATTACTGTCGCACCGCTGACCGTTACTTTATAGCCAGCGGGGTAATGGAGTTTAGGCAGGTAAATTTCGGTGTTGGCATTGGCGGGGCGAATTTGGTAACGATAATGAAAATCACCGCTTATCGTATCAAAAGACAATTCCAAGGGAATACCCGCCGTGGCTTGGGGGTAACTGCGCTCCAACTCCTTTAGCTTATCGAGCTTGGCAGTTGTTAAATCGCGGTCGTCGGCAAACAGACCTTGGGCGCCGCTTTCCTGTGATTGGGTAGTGGGATCATTCCAATTTTTGTAAGCCCAATATTGCCATCCGGTTAAATGACTGTCGGCCAAATTCGCCACCCTATTTAAGAGCACTGGGTCGTCGCTCGCACCAAACTCGGTCACCAGTTCCACCGCGCCAATTCTTGCACTTGTGATTCGCGCTTGCTCAAAGACCTTGGCCTCAAAGTTTTCACAGGTATCGGGCAGCACATCTGGAATCGGTAGGCCAAGATCCGCGGCCTGCAAAAATGCGGTCAGCGGGCAGTAATTGTGAACGGAATAACCGAGCTGAGACTCCCCCGCAATTGGCGTAAAACCGGTCGGTGTGCCAGTGCCACCCGCCAACAACTGCGGTTCAATCCACACCATATTTTTGCTGTCGACACCGCGAATAGCAGAGATCGCCTGCTCAAAAAACGGTTGAATTTCGCGGTCGGATGCTGGGCAACCCAGCTCCGGCACAATACAGGTCGCCCACTCTAAGCCGGCCCAGGGTTCGTTCAGCAGGTCGTAACCCATAGAATATTTTTGCTCGGCCCACTTGCTAGCCACAGCCTGCCAAGCAGCGCTAAATCCCTGCCAAATCTGGCCTTGCTCGGCCCATAAATTGTCGAAAGCTTCTGAAACCTGAGGCGTAAAATAATTAAAGGGGAAGCCCAGTGCGGGCGAGCCCAACACCGTGGTCGTAACACCGCTGGGAATGCCCCACTCTGGAACACCTTCGCCCTGATATAGCTCGCCGAGCATATCCTGATGAAAATCGAAGAGTATCCAAATGCCCCGCTCAGCGAGTAACTGCACAATACGATCCCACGCAATGAGATAGCTTTGATCGATTTGCCCCGGCGCATCGGGCGAGACACCAGTCCACAAGGTACCAATACGCGCACTATTAAAGCCATGCTCCACCAGCCAATCAGCATCAGCAGCGGTGAAACCCTCAAGGTTATTGGGCGGAAAATACGGCGCCAATTTCCATACTAGGTTGACGCCATGACTGATTACCACGCGATGATGGTGGTCGACCAGCCAACGGCCATCGCGCTGCAAACGCGGCACAGTATCGGGGTTTTGCGCTAGCGCCGCACAGGCATTGCCATTATCACTCACGGATCCCGGCGTAGACCGACCATTGCTTTTGCAGCTCGGTAAAACTGCCGCAAGTGTGAGCACTGTAATGAGTACGAAGAACGGTCGCGCTTTATTATTCATGCTTGCAATCCATTTGCCCGCAACAACCCCGAGGAGGATGGAGGTTATTTAAAATACTGATACTACCTACATTCCAAGTACCTTGACGGGGAACAGTTCACACTAAGTCGGCACGCTGGCGATAAAGATTTATTACAAATACCGGCAACGCCAGCAGCGGCAGTGTGCCAGGAATATAGAAACCATAAACCACGAGTGCCTCCAAGGCGGTTTCTGGTGCAACAAGGCGCTTGCCAATAAACAAGGCATTGATTACTGGTCCAATAATATTCGCATAACAACCTAATACTAAGACGATTCGCGCCACGCCAATAAGCGCGCCACGTAAATTGATACGCAACCAAATACCGGCCACGGCCAAGACCAGCAGGCCATTAATGATGCCCTCCATATGGGCGAATCGCCACGCGCCGTAGCTTGGATCGCTAGTGTCCACGGTGGCAGCGGCGTAGGAAAAACCGATACCCGCCAGCAAACCTAGAAATAAGATGATAAAGCCATGCATTGCCAAACGGCGCTGCTGATCACGGGCCAAAGGTGAGTCCAACATCGTTAATCCTCTGTGTTATCTGTTGCCAACGAGCATATAAAAACGGGAATATCGCGATCAGTCCGAGCTTGGTACTGGTCAAAATCTGGGTATAGACTCAACAGGTGGGACCACAGCTCACGCTTTTCTTCTGCGCTGGCCTGACGCGCAAGATAACGCTGGGTGGTGCCACCAAGCATAATATCGATATTGGGGTCGGCAGCGATATTAAAATACCACAGCGGGTGTTTCTCCATTCCGCCTTGCGAGGCAACCAACAGCTTTTTGTCATTCCAAGGCAGGTGGATCAAGGCTATTTCCCGACGCTCGCCGGATCGCCTACCCGTCATGCCAACGATACAAATTGGAAAGCCGCCGGGGAAATTCTTCATTAAGCGGCCACTGCTTTTCTTGTATACCCAAACATTAAAGCGGGTGAAATATTTCATCACACGCTGGACAGTAGCCTGCCATTTAACCGGGATAGCGTCGACTTCGTCGCGACGGGTTTTGACGTAATCAAATTTGTTCGTCATTTTATTATTCTCAATCTTGAGTTTAGCAACGACCTATACCAATCTACCACGTAAGAACCCAGCTGCCAGTTGCAAAAAAGGCCATGCGCTAGTGCAATTTCTCACTCGCGACATGGCCTTAATGTTGTGGACAAACCTTACTGTTGTTAACCGATCCAGTTTGGCTCACGACGCAAATCCAATGTATGAGGATACTCCCCCGGCGCTTCCTCCGGCGGCGGCGCCAAGGGGCGCGGCGGCTCAGTAAAGAACTCCCGCACTGCGTCCAAATCCGGTCGTGGCGTATAGGGACCGGGGGTATGCTCTAGCGTGCCAAAGCGATTGCCACGCCGAGCTTCTGCCTCCATTGCATTCACGGGGAAGGTCTCGTAGCTGCGCCCGCCGGGGTGAGATACGTGGTAGCTACAGCCGCCCATGGAGCGCCCGGTCCAGGTATCGATTAGATCGAATATAAGCGGCGTGTGCACCCCGATGGTAGGGTGTAAGGCGGATGGCGGCGCCCACGCGCGGTAGCGCACACCGGCAACATATTCACCGTGCGTGGCGGTATTGCGCAGCGGCACGCGCCGTCCGTTACAGGCAAGTATATAGCGGCCATCGGTTAGCCCAGTGACCTTCACCTGCAAACGCTCCACCGATGAATCCACATAGCGAGCGGTGCCGAAACTACCCACCTCCTCACCCAGCACATTCCACGGTTCAACCGCCCAGCGCAGTTCAATTTCAATCTCGTCGAGCTTTACTCGGCCATAATGCGGAAAGCGAAACTCCTCAAAGGGTAATAGCCACTCCGCCTTGAAGGGATAGCCATGCTCCTGCAGGTCGGTGACGACTTCGTTCATGTCCTGCCACAAATAATGCGGCATCATAAACTTGTCGTGCAAAGCCGTACCCCAGCGCACCAGCGGCTTTTTATAAGGTTCAGCCCAAAATCGAGCGACCAAGGTGCGAATCAATAGTGCCTGAACCAGCGCCATGCGGCTGTGGGGAGGCATTTCAAATCCGCGAAACTCCAACAATCCCAAACGGCCGGTAGCGCTATTTGGCGCATACAGTTTATCGATACAGAATTCAGCGCGATGGGTGTTGCCGGTGATATCAATCAGCAAGTTCCGCATTAGCCGGTCAACCAGCCAAGGCTGGTCCGCCAATCCTTCGGGCATTTGCTGAAAGGCTATCTCCATCTCGTAGAGCATTTCGTCCCGCCCTTCATCGACGCGGGGCGCCTGACTGGTTGGGCCTACAAACGCACCAGAAAATATATACGACAAGCTTGGATGGTGCTGCCAAAAGGTGACCAAACTGCGCAGTAAGTCCGGGCGGCGCAGGATCGGGCTATCGGCCGGCGTGGCGCCGCCAAGGGTGATATGGTTGCCGCCGCCGGTACCGGTATGACGACCATCGAGCATAAATTTTTCAGCGCCCAAGCGACACTCTCGCGCTGCTGCGTAAAGCTCAGTCGTGTTTGCAACCAGCTCCTGCCAATTCGATGTCGGGTGTACATTCACTTCGATAACGCCAGGGTCAGGCGTGACCAGTAACTTTTGGATACGTGGATCACGAGGTGGTTCATAGCCCTCAATGATCACGGGCACAGCCAGCTCATCGGCAGTTTCTTCAATAGCCGCTACCAGTTCAATATAGTGTTCTAAACTGTGTAAGGGCGGCATAAAGACATGGACTTTACCGCCCCGCGCTTCAATACACATCGCAGTGCGAACCAGTGGCACACTGTCGTCGACTGCGTCAGCAACTGCCCTACTCGCAGCGTGTAATTTCTGCGGGGTTGGCGGGTTCGATTCCAGCGGAAAATGAATATCCTCTCGTGTCTGCAAATTACCACGAGGATCAAAGGGGTCGCGATCAGCGGGTATATCTGGTGCTGTTGATTCGGGCAAATCTCCTAACGGCAGGCGTAAGCCCATTGGCGAATCACCCGGTGTAAGGATAAGGCGCTCACGTTTTACATTCCAAATACTACTCGTCCATTCACCACTCGCGGGATCGCAAGCCAAAGGCACTATATAGCCGCTGGGGTCTTTAAAACCCTGCTCTAATAGCCTAGCCAAACGGCGGCGACCTAAATCGTCACTGATTTTGGCGGCGAGAATATCTATATTTTTAGGAATTTTTTGTTCTTGTAAAAGATAGTGCAGAGCATCTTCGTACGCGGGCTGCACATAGTCCTTGGGCAAGCTCAATAATCCAGCCAATGTCACCGCAAATTTTTCCGCGTTTTTAACGGTGTGGCCATAATCCTGATCAACCCGCGCTAATAATTCAGGCTTGATCCAAAGCGCCTCGCCATCTTTACGCCAAAATAGACCCAGCGCCCAGCGCGGTACTTCTTCACCGGGATACCACTTGCCTTGGCCGTAATGCAATAAGCCCATGGGCGCAAAATGATTGCGCAATTTCAATAATAAGGTCTTAGCCAAACGCAGCTTATCGGCGCCAAGGGCGTCAATATTCCACTGCGCGGATTCCATATCGTCTACCGACACAAAGGTCGGCTCGCCTCCCATTGTTAGGCGAACATCTTTGGCCACCAGATCGCGATCAACCGCATCTCCAAGCAAAAGAATATCGGCCCACTGGGCGTCGCTATAGGGCTTGGTGACCCGGGGATCTTCATGGGCACGCTCAACTTCATTGGAGTAGTCGAACTCTACTTCACACTCATCGGTGTAGCCTTCGATCGGGGCCGCAGAGACCGGGTCCGGCGTGCATGCCAGCGGTATATGGCCTTCGCTGGCAAACAGGCCTGAAGTAGGATCTAGCCCTATCCACCCTGCGCCCGGAATATACACCTCACACCAGGCATGCAAATCGGTAAAATCCTTTTCTGGACCACTGGGGCCATCCAAAGATTTCTCGTCGGAGCTCAGCTGCACTAAATAACCCGACGCAAAACGTGCAGCTAAACCTAGATGACGGAAAATTTGTACTAACAACCATGCTGAATCTCGACATGATCCCTTGGCGAGGCTCAGCGTTTCTTCTGGTGTTTGCACACCTGGCTCAAAGCGTATGCAATATTCTATTTTCTTTTCGAGTATCTGATTCACTTCAACCAAAAAGTCGTTCATTCTTCTTGGCGCTTTAGAGATCGACCTTACTAGCTTATTAAAAACTTTCCCTTGTTTTTCCTTTTCCAAATAGGGAGCAAGCTCTTTTTTAAGCTGTTTCTTATAGTAAAAGGGGAAGTTTTCAGCGTATTCTTCAAGAAAAAAGTCAAAGGGATTTATCACCGTCATGTCGGCGATAACCTCTACCTCAATAGAAAACTTATCGGTTTTCTCAGGAAACACTAAGCGGCCAAGGTAATTCCCAAAGGCATCTTGTTGCCAATTTAAAAAATGCGCTTCTGGAACGACCTTCATGCTATAGCTATGGATTGGGGTGCGGCTATGCGGCGCTGGCCGAAGGCGAATAATGTGAGGTGACAAGTTAACTAAACGATCAAACTTGTAATAGGTTTTGTGGTGAATTGCCACGCGAATTGTCATTACATCTCCTGCGGAAACCGCATTTCAATCAAAGCTGATTGATCATTAAGTGGCCAAGCAATCGTCCACCATATCGCCCTTATCTCAGGGCAACGGCAGACCCGACAAAATATACGCCTACCCTATGCAATAGCTACTGCATTAGTGTGACACGGCCTATGCCTTTATGCGCAGACAAGCTTGAACAAGCATATTTCGCGCCACTTTTAATGCACGGCATTCAATTCGACTTAGCACAAACCGAGAGCCACACTGAATATTCCGGTAACGCTAAGATCGATATTATTGTTTAAGCAAGCCATGGCTAATGGGAAAAATAGACGTCCAGCTTAATAGTAAAGCTCGCCTCGGCATTCCATCCATCCGCTTTAGGAAAAAAGACTTCGGGGCTTGCCGTTACAAAAACCCACTCTTCATAAAGTTTGTAGGTGTAACTGGTGCCAACGAAATAGGCTGTTAATTGAGCTTGAAACTCATTGGAAAAAACCAAGCCCGCGCGGTACTCCATGGCAGTCCGATCCGAAAGCCCCTGAGTTAAGGAGTAGACATGCACGTTTTGGAAAAAGTCATACTGATCTTCATACTCAAGCACCGTCCAATAACGCAAGCCCATGCGCTCACCTAAAGGTCTCGTCAGCTCAAACTCCGAGGTCTCACCCCAGCCTCGGTCGCTGAAATACCAAACTTCCTGCAAAAACTCAGGCGTCCATTCACCCCATTTGTCAAAGGGGCGGCGCAAACGATAGCGACCAAAACCAACCAGTGGCGCCCGCAATTTGACACCGACACGAGCGGATCGTTTCCATTTATGCCACTCACTATCAGGGCTAATTTCGATCCCTGACACAGATTCTTTGCGATTAAAACGCTCGCCGGTAGAATTGCTCCGCACCCGCTCTTCTAGCGAGTTTTCACTCGCCTCGTCGCTGCTAAAAAACAATTTCATTTTGCGCTGAGTATTGGGTAAATCAAACTTCGCTTTCACCCGGACGTCAGTCTGAATTTCGCCGTGTTCCTCCCAGGTCTGCTTAAATTGGAGTTTCACGTAGCTTTCATTTTTGTAATCTGGGGGGGCATCCTCTTTACTGAAGTAGCGGTCGACGCCTTCGGCAAAATCGACCCAGGACTCTGACCATTCATCACGAGTCTCTTCAGCGCTTAATAACGATCGAGTGATAAAACTAGACTGGGGAGTATCAGCGTCGAGTGAGCGGGCAAAGGCAGGGGGAACATAAAGCAGGGCGACAGCACAGTACAGCATCATTATATATCTGCACCGACGGCAAAAGCTCAAACCCATGACTGCTACCAACTTCATTGACGTCTAAAGACTATAGAAAGCGCAGCTGTTAACGTCCACTAAACAGTGCAAAATACACAAACAAAAAAGGCACCCGCAGGTGCCTTTTCACAAAACATCAAGTTTAGATCAGCCGTCTTTCAAGGCTTCTTGACGCTCCAGTTCTTTTTCCATGAACTGCATCCACTGCTTAGCATAGTCCTTGGATTTCTCGCTTTTTGCTGCTTCTTTAAAGGCCTTTTTGGCACCCTCGTATTCCTGCAGGTTAAAACGAGCCATACCCAGCACTAAATAGGCGGTATCTGGACGCTTGAGGTCACCCTTTTTGAATGCGTTTTCAATTGCCTTTTCAGCTTTATCAAACTCATCATTATCGAGGTATATATTCCCTAAACGCGACCAAAGCTCACCTTTATCAGACTTGGCAGCCGCCTTTTCCATTTCCGGAATTGCGCGCTTTAGCTCCTGAGCCTGACGCCAAGCGTTACCCAGCAATTCGAGATTCTTAGAGGTAGCAGGGATATCGCCTTTCTTAATCCCTTTATCCAGAACCTTAGCTGCTTTATAGGGCACTTCCTGAGACAGGAAGAGATACGCCATGTTAATTAGCTCTTTGTCATTATCCAGAACACCTTCGGTGTATGCCGTCTCCATTGCTGCAGTCGACTTACTCTCCATTTTCAGCTCGTTATACATGGCTGAAAGTTGAAGCCAATAGGCTTTCTTCTGGTAGTGCTTCAGCGTTTCTTCAAGAATCGCAGTTACACGTTTAATGTCGTTCTTTTCATAGTACAAATAGCGCTGCAAGCCCCACCATTGCTCTTTAGGAACCTTGCCTCGGCTGGTGTAGTCATTGATAGCGACCTCAATGTACTTCAGCGCCTTGTCTAAGTCCTTTAGCTGGTAGTAACCCTGCGACAATAATGCGTAAGCACCAGCGCCCGGATCTTCTTGCATCTCTTGCTTTGCCTTAAACCATTCCAAAAGAGTGTTTACACCGTTTCGGTAATCCTCTTTCACGAAGTAAAGCTGAGCAATGGTGTATTTAGTATTTAACTCCATCGCTTCCGGAATATCCGGCTGCTTAACCACGTTGCGGTATGCATCCAAGGCCAAATTGTACTTTTCTTGCGTAAAATAAATAAACGCGTACATATTATAGAGGTTGGCAAGCTCATAGCTATTGAGTGAATTCCGTCCTTCTTTATCGCGGAGTTCATTCAGTAGGTTAATCGCCTGACTGTATTTTTTTTCGTCCGCAGCCATCTGCGCTTCATTTAATTTTTCATAAATTTTAGCGCGGATTGCTGGTGTTCTACGTGTGCTACGCTTGGGCTTCTCTGATCTGTCGGCAGCGTGGGCAATACCCACGCTTAGCTCACCAACCAGCGGCTGCACGGCGGTGCTTACCACCGGCAGAGCTAGAACAGTGGCAACACCTAAGACCAGAGAGCAGCCCAGCTTGACCAACACCGGACGCATCGCTTTAGTGCTCGAGTGATAATCAGACATTATTTTTCCAACTCATAAGTGAACCGGTTTTGAATGCCCGGCACCTCAATAGGCTCGCCGTCGGACACACGCGGTTTGTACTTAAACTTCTCTGCGGCTTTTATAGAAGCGCGCTCAAAATAACCGGACGGCTCGCAGTCGACTGCCACGATATCACGGGTAGTACCCGCTTTTGTTACCGTGTACTCAACCGTACAATAACCCGTAACACCTCGACTCTGCGCACGACGCGGATATATCGGTGCAACTTTGACGATTGGCAAATATTCACCATCTGAGGCGGAAAGCCCCCCGGCGGTATTTGTTAAATCGACACTCTGAGCTGGCGTCATATTGACAACATCCATATTTGGATTGATGTCTTCCATCTCAGGCTGCTCCATATCCGGCGGTGGCTCATCTGGCTCCTTCGGCTTATCGGGCTTGCTGTCCTTCATTGTTTCAATCTTGGTGTCCGGCATTTGAATATCGGCGAGCTTTGTACGCGGTTTTTCATCCAGCGTTTTATCAGCCATCTCGATAAGCGATGGCATTATGATGAACAGCGCTGCTGTCACCACAAATGCCAATGCGGCACCATATAAAAGTCGAATATTCATATTGATCAGCTGTCTTCAGTGGCCAATGAAACATCGTATACACCAGCCGACCGGCTAGCGTCGATAACCGCAGTAACCGTCTCGGTATTCGAGGCTTTATCAGCCTGAATTACCACGGCACCTTTTGGATTTTCGGCGTGCATCCGCTCTACAACTGAGCGAACTGCGCGCTTATCTACCCGGCGCTTATCAATCCATATTTCGTTGGTTGCTGTGACCGCAATCAGAATATTAACATTCTCTTTTTTACTTGATGTTGATGCGTCTGGGCGGTTCACCTCGACGCCAGCTTCCTTGATAAAGGACGCTGTTACAATAAAGAAGATCAACATGATAAACACAACGTCGAGCATCGGCGTTAAGTCTATTTCAGAGGGATTATCCTCTTGTCCGCCTCTTTTATTCCTTCTCATGTTAGCTCTCTTAGTGATCTGTTGTCAGATGGTCTTCCAAAAGCTCGCTCTCACGCTCTGCAATACTTTTAACATAGGTATTGATAAAAACGCCTGACAAAGCCGCAACCATACCCGCCATTGTCGGGATTGTTGCTTTTGAAACACCGCCGGCCATCGATTTAGCATCGCCGCCACCCGTTACCGCCATGATATTAAACACTTCAATCATACCGGTAACAGTACCCAACAACCCTAACAGTGGGCACAGTGCCACCATTGTCTGGATCATTGGCAAACTCGCATTAATCTTAATTGATACTTCAGATATCAATTTTTCGCGAATTCGCTTGGCATTCCAGGATTTACGCTCTGTGCGTTTCTCCCAGCTGCCAATGGCACCGTTGACGTCTTTCGACAACTCAAATTTGTAATACCAAAGTCTTTCCAGAGCGAGAGTCCACATCAAAAATGTCAGGCCGGCGATGGCCCAAAGTACGTCGCCGCCTGCATCCATGAATCGTCGAATTATCTCCGCCCATTCATTCAGTAGGTACATCGCTTAATTCCCCGCGTGACCTTCCGTGTGTTCGGCAATGATGCCCGTAGTTTGCTGGTCAAGAACATGGATAATCTTCTTGGCCCGACCGCTCACAAAAGTGTGCAGTAGAACTGTTGGGATCGCTACCACCAGACCGAGTACAGTAGTTACCAGTGCACCAGAGATACCGCCAGCCATTGCTTTCGGATCACCAGCACCAAAGATGGTGATGGCCTGGAAGGTGATAATCATACCGGTTACGGTACCCAGCAGACCCAGTAGCGGGGCAACTGCGGCGATAATTTTGAGCAGGTTCAATGAGTTCTCTAGGCGCGGAGTCTCTTTCAGAATCGCTTCCGACAGTTTCAGCTCCAGAGTTTCAGGATCCATGCTTGGATTATCTTCATGAACTTTCAATACACGACCAAGGCTGTTATTGGTGTTGGCTTTTTTGGTTTTCAGCTGACTAGCAACTTTCATGTCTTCTAATGTAAGTACAATCAGACGCCAAATCGCGATCAACATAGCCAGTGCACCAACTGCAGTGATGACGTAACCAACCACACCACCCTGATGCCAACGCTCAGTTAAGGTTGGGCTATCAATCAACGCTGCCAAGTAAGAGCCACCGGTAGGACCAGTAGGGTCAACACCGAAGGGGTGCATGCCTGAAGTAGCGTTCGCCAATTCTTCAGCCCAGCCCATGTAGCGAGTTGGCTGACGAGACAACACAGCTAAAGTGCCGTTTTCTGCGATATATTGCAGATACTCACCTTCCGTATTGACTGCGTTGAAGGTACCAACACGGACAACGTCCTGCTCGCTCTTCTCGCCGCCAGCACTGGTTACAGTAGTGCGGAATTTAACAACACGACCAGACTCAGTCATTTCGCGCTGTAGTTCAAACCATACTCGCTCAATCTCTTCAATGCTTGGCAGCTCTTCTGCACCAGACATCTTAGAAATCAAATCGTCGATAAACTGCTCACGCTGTGGGAACTGGATACTAACGAGTGACGATTGGAAGTTTGAACGCAAATCACCAGCAGTAGACGTCAGGTGACCAAACAGCTCAGTCAATGTACCCAGACGTTCCTTAAGCGTACGCTGACGCTCAGTGATCACGGTCTCATTTTCTTCAAAGGTTTTTTCCAAATTGGAAGAACGCTTCTCTTCTGCAGCCAAGGTACGTTTCGCTTCATCCAGCGTTTTTTGCTGGTCGTAACGGGCTGCAACAAAGCGCTGTTCGCGCTCTTTGTTTTCACGAGCGTCGGTCGCATAACCCTGACGAACCATTTTAAGCAGTTCATCTAGAGACTTGGCGTCCTCGGCCATAGCGGGCATCGCTGCAACAGCAATCATACCGCCAAAGGCAAGCACTGCGGCTTTAAATAGATTACGTTTCATTATTTCGCAGCCTCCGGAGCAGGAATCGGGAGTTTCATAATATCGATAGAAGCCTGCTTATTGGAAATCCGCAGACCCTTTTGGATCGCGCCGCGGTAGTCGCCAGCATCCAATTCAACCCAGCTGCGCTTGTCTTGATCCCAAGCACCAGACTGTTCACCGTCTGTGGTTTGGTACATTAAGCCAATGCGACCAATACGCAAGAAGTTAACATCACGCTCAGAACCAGCAACAAGCGCTACGCCTTTGTAGCTATCAATTTTACGACCGTATTCGTTCTCGATTTTGTATGCTTCAAGAACTTGACGGAATTTCTCAGCAATCGTGATATCTGAGCGGTCCATATTGCTACGCAGGAACTCAACACGCTCTTTACGCTCATCGATATGGAACGGCACGTCTAAAGAAACGAACTGCTCAAGACCGTCGATCATACGAATCAATAAAGGAGTAATCTGACGCTGGATAATCGTTGCTTCATCAACAGATTTTTCCAGGCCAGCAATACGGCGCAACTGGCCGGCAATTTGCTTTTCTAGACGAGCATTGTAGATGCGCAAACCATCTACCTGTTTCATCACGATTTTATAATCTTGGAGCAAATCACCTGTTTCGGCCGCCAGACGGTCAATTTTGACCTGTGACTGTTGCGCTGCCTTCGTTCTCTTCTGACCTACTTCAAGAACTTTACTAACAGGAATCAGTGGTTTAGGGGGTGGCAGTTGTGCTGCCGCATCTTGTCCAGCAGTTGAATCAGCTGAGTAGGCCGGCGACGCAGCCAGCATACCAACAGCCATACCGACCGCTAGCGCGATTGTTTTCAATCGTTGCGTTTTCATGGGAATTGCTTTTCCTATTTGGGACGTTTAGTGAAAGCAGAGCTTATTATCTTGTTCAGCCGTACGGCCAGTCGTAAGACCGTGCTTTCATACAGCGGAGCTTATTTTAATCACGAGCAATCATAAGAATCAACGAGAAAACTAAATGTTTCGTAATATAAAATAGTTTGCCTTCCGGCTGGGTTAATGTGTTACAGATTCGAGAATTAAGGTAACAATATAAATATTATAAGTAACGCCCGGAGCGGGCGCGATTTTGTTATGACGCGAAACACCTGATTGTTATTCGTACAAACCATCTACGACTCAGCCGAAACGCGCTCCAATGTAACGAAACTATAGCCTAAACCTTCGGCACTTGTTACGGGGTAACACTCTCTCGCCGTCTCGCGCCACTGGGCATCCACCAATTCCGGAAACCACGCGTCGCCATCAAGACTGATATCTACCTCGGTAAGATAGATTTTTTGCGCCTCATTGAGCGCACTTCGGTAAATGGTTTCACCACCAATCACCACAATCTCAGCCAAACCCTCCGCTAGGGCATGCTCACGCGCCAACGCCAAGCCTGCACTTAAGCTAGGCACCACATAAGCCCCCTCAGCCACATATTCAGGCTGCCGACTAATAACAATATTTTTCCGACCCGGCAGCGGGCGACCGATTGATTCCCAGGTTTTACGCCCCATCACAATAGGCTTACCCAAGGTCATCGCCTTAAAATGCTTCAAGTCCGCTGGTAGATGCCAAGGCAATTGATTGCCCACACCAATGACTCGGTTATTTGCCATAGCAACAATCAAAGAAACCGTAACCGTCATGAAATCTCCAAAATCAGATTGCAATTGGGGCTTTTATGGCCGGATGAGGCTCATAGCCCGCAAACTCAAAGTCGTCAAAATCATAGTCAAAAACCGATTCAGGACGACGCTTTATCAGCAGTTTTGGCAGGGCTCGCGGCGTGCGACGCAGCTGCTCTTCAACAATTTCGTCGGTTAGGTGATTTTGATATAAATGGCAGTCGCCAAAGGTGTGTACAAAATCACCTACTTCTAAATCACACTGCTGGGCGATCATATGGGTCAACAGTGCATAGCTAGCGATATTAAAAGGCACCCCCAGAAACAGGTCTGCACTGCGCTGGTAGAGCTGGCACGACAACTTGCCGTCAGCCACATAAAACTGGAACAAGGTATGGCATGGCGGCAATGCGGCGCGGCCACGACGAACATTTTCTTGGGGACTCAAAGACTCATCGGGAAGGTCAGCGGGATTCCATGCATTTACCAGCAAACGACGAGAGTCTGGCTTGCGACGAATCATCTCAACGACTTCACTAATCTGATCAATCGTGCTGCCATCTGGGCAGGCCCAACTGCGCCACTGCTTGCCGTAAATCGGGCCCAAGTCACCATTCTCCAGCGCCCACTCATTCCAGATCGAAACACCACGTTCCTGCAACCAGTTATTGTCACAACTGCCCTGCAAAAACCAAATTAGCTCGCAAATAATACTGCGTAAATGTACCTTTTTAGTTGTTAACAAGGGAAAGCCCTGCTGCAGATCAAAGCGCAGCTGGCGACCAAATACTGAGCGTGTGCCCACCCCTGTACGGTCTCCCTTATCAGTGCCATTGTCGCGAACATCCCGCAGCAAATCCAAATACTGTTGCATACTATTTTCCTACTTTCTTCGTTGTTCTGCGCTTCACTGGAGCAGTCGCTGCTGTACCACTGCGCGCCGATTCATTGCGGGTATAAGCCCATACCAACAAAAATCCGCCAATAATAATCATTGGCAGCGACAATTCCTGACCCCGCGTGAGCCAGCCCATGGCGTCAAAACCAATATGGCTATCAGGCTCACGTACAAACTCAACCAAAAAGCGGAAGCTGCCGTAACATAGTAAAAACAAGGCGCCCGCAGCCAACGGTGGCCGCTGCTTACGCGTAAAGAAGAACAAAATTGCAAACAATACCACGCCCTCTAGCGCGAACTGATATAGCTGCGATGGGTGTCGAGGCAATTGTGACGGATCGCGGGGAAACAGCATGCCCAAAGGGCCATCGGTAGGGCGACCCCATAACTCTTGACCGATAAAATTGCCAATGCGGCCCAAGCCCAAGCCAATGGGCGCCAACGGGGCGATAAAATCCCACAGCGCCGCCACCGGCACTTTAATTTTGCGCGCATACAAGGCGACCGCGACAATCACGCCAAGCAAACCACCGTGAAAGGCCATGCCACCTTCCCAGACTCTGAGCAACCACAGCGGATCTTGTAAAAACTGAGGAAAATTATAAAAAATAACATAACCAAAGCGGCCGCCTAGGATCACCCCTACCGCGCCGTAAAAAATCAAATCTTCAACCTGCGCCTCATTAAGGGGGCTCCAGGGCTGGTGGCTGCGACGCTTAGCCAAAAACCACGCCGCGGCAAAGCCCGCTAAATACATTAGCCCATACCAATGGATGGACAATGGCCCCAACTGCAAGGCAACTGGATCGATATCAGGATGTCTCAACATGCCCTACAGTGCTCCCCAAATAAATTGACTACCAACCACTAACAAAAAACCGGCAAACGCACGACGAAGATGTGTTGCAGATAAGCGCTGTGCGAGACGCGCGCCCCATTTCGCGCAGGGCGCACTCAGCAAAACCAAACCTAGCAGTGCAGGCCAATACACGAACCCGGTGCTATAGGCAGGCAAGCTGCCATGACCGTAACCAGCAACAACATTACTCGACGCCCCCACAATCGCAATGGGCAAGCCACAAGCGGCAGAGGTTGCGACCGCCTTCTGCATACGCATATTGCACCAACTTAAATACGGTACGGTTAACGAGCCACCACCGACACCAAACAAGGCCGAAAAATAACCAATGCCAACACCCGTCGATGCCAGCCCAAGTGTTCCTGGCAGCGCCCTACTTGCCGCAGGTGCAATTGCGAGCCCCATATAGCCGGCAATAAGCAGGCAGAAAATACCAAAGGCCAACTTCAAACTCTCGGCCTCCATGTAACTCGCTGTCCCCACACCAAAAACAACACCAGCAGCGATCCCCGGCGCCAAGCCTCGCCAACTCGACCAATCAATATTGCCCAGCTGGTGATGAGCGCGCACCGAGCTAATCGACGTGACCACAATCGCCGCCAAAGACGTCCCCACCGCCAGTTGCATCGCAATATCCGGGGACACGGCCAGCACTGCGAAGCACGCCACTAGGGCAGGCACAATAACAAGACCGCCACCCACACCAAATAAGCCCGCAGCAAAACCAGCAATCGCGCCCACCCCAAGATATATTAGCAATACCATCACACAGTAGACTCGCATCAAAGCTGCTATTATGACGGCCTCCACCGGCAAACAACAGCGTATGACTCCATGTGTTTACTTTTATTGTCATGGCAGCAACAGCCCGACCGGCCATTGATTATTGCGGCAAATCGCGATGAATTCTATTCACGACCAAGCCTAGCCGCTGACATTTGGCCAGACCATCCGCAAATATTGGCGGGGCGTGATTTAGAACACGGCGGCAGCTGGCTCGGCATTAGTCGCAATGGCCGCTTTGCCGTCGTTACCAACCTCCGAGAAGTCGAACACAGCGGCGAGCATAGCCGAGGAGACCTCGTTAAAGACTTTTTGCTGAGCGAAAAATCAACAGCTGATTATTTAGAACAGCTAGAGGCAAAAAAAAGCATCTATCGGCCATTTAACTTTATTGGCTTTGACGGCCACCGCCTAGGCTACAGCAATAACAACGAAACTGGCTGGCAATTATTGCCGCCGGGCTGCCACGCCATCGGCAATATTCCGCTAAACAGCACAAATGAAAAAACCACCAAAGGCAAAACCGATATGGATGCCGCAGTTAGCACTAAAGCCGATCACTTAGCACTACTCGCCATGCTGCAAGATAAAAGCCCGAACGGACAGCACCAAGATGCATTTCATCATGCGCTGTCTTGTCGCTTCGTGAGCGTAGCCGATTTCAACTACGGCACCCGCTCAAGTAGCGTGGTTAGTCGCCACCGAAATGGTCACTGGGATTTTTGGGAGCAGCGCTATAATACCAACTCGGCGGACCCGAACTTCCTGCAAGTCAGCGCACTGAATCACTTTCAGATCTAAAACACGAAATGGACACTATGCACTGCCAGTCGGCTGCAATAGACGCTCCATGCCAACACCAATCATTGCTTTGCGCAAAAGGGCTTTCACCTCGTCAGCCGTATCAACCACCATCACGCCATCGAGCAAGCCTTGCAAATCCTCAAAGCGACAGCTGCGAATAACCGCCTTAACCCGCAGCAGGCTGTTATCGTTCATAGATAACATATCGTAACCCATAGCCATAAGAATCAAGACTGCCGCAGGGTCTCCAGCTAGCTCACCGCATATACCAACAGGCTTACCCTCGGCGTGAGCGGCGTCAACAACCTGCTGGAGACTGTTTAAAACGGCGGGGTGATAAGCGTGGTAGAGATCGGCGACACGGGTGTTATTGCGGTCGACCGCCAGTAAATACTGGGTTAAATCATTTGAGCCTACCGACAAAAAGTCGACCCGGCGCGCCAGCTGCCGCGCCTGATAAACCGCAGCAGGCACCTCAACCATCACGCCAATGGGCGGCAGACTAATATCCCAGCCGTCTTCAAGCAATTCGTCAAACGCTCTGCGCACCAGCTCTAGCGCTTCATCAACTTCCTGCACATTACTGATCATCGGCAGCATAATGCGCAAATTATTCAAGCCCTCACTGGCCTTGAGCATCGCCCGAACCTGCACGAGAAATATTTCCGGATGGTCCAAGGTTACCCGGATCCCCCGCCAACCAAGAAAAGGGTTTTCCTCCTCAATGGGGAAATAAGGTAAGGCCTTATCGCCACCGATATCTAAGGTCCGCATCGTAACGGGCAGCGGCGCAAAGGCAAGCAACTGCTCGCGATAAATAATGCGCTGCTCTTCTTCACTAGGGAAACGCTCGCGCAATAAAAACGGGATCTCCGTTCGGTATAAGCCAACACCTTCGGCGCCCCGATCCAGTGAGCGGGCAACATCAGCCATTAAGCCGGTATTAACCCACAATGGCATACGATGACCGTCAAGCGTCTCGCTAGGCAAGTCGCGTAAAGCCTCCAAGCCCTGATTCAGCGCGTGATCTTCTTCAGAGACCGAGCGAAAATGCTCGTAGACGTCAGCCGTGGGATTATAGTGCACATACCCCGAGTAGCCGTCGACAATGAGATTGGCATTTTCAATTTGGGTATAGGGTAAATCGCTGGCCCCCATGACGGTTGGAATGCCCATTGCGCGGGCCAAAATTGCCACGTGGGAGTTACTCGAGCCCCGCACCGACACCATGCCAACCAAGCGATCTCGAGGCACGTCACCTAGCATAGAAGCGGTGAGTTCCTCGCCAACTAAAATCGTTTTTTCAGGGTATTCCGTAGGCTCTACATCGCTGGCTTGCAGATACGACAAAACCCGGCGCCCCAAATCCTTGATATCCGTTGCTCGCTCTTTGAAATAAGCGTCCTCCATCATTTCAAAGGCGCGAACATGGCTCGACATCACCTGACTCAAGGCACCTTGCGCCCACTCGCCCGCCTCTATTTTAGCAACCACCTCAGAAGCCCACGCCCCATCATCAATAATGCGCAGATACACATCAAATAAGGCGTGTTCGTCTGCGGGCAATTGCGTAAGCAGCTTATCGCTTAAAGCGCGAATATCGACGCGAACAGCGTCCAGCGCCTCAGCAAAGGCCTTGAGTTCTGCCTGCGGGTCGTCGCTCTGGCGGCGAGGCACCGAGTGCAATTCAGCCAGCGGCACGATCACCACGGCCTGACCTATCGCCACCCCCGTCGCGCCGGCAATCCCCTTAAATGACGCGGTAGCACCAACGGTATTCTGCGCGGTATTAATTGAGCCCGTCGCCCGCGCGTGGGCGATAACCCCAGCTAGCTGAGCCGACATAGTGACGAGAAAAGCCTCTTCATCTTCGTCAAAACGACGACTGTCTTTTTGCTGAACGACCAGCACTCCCATCACCGAGCGCTGATGAATGATCGGTGCACCAAGAAAAGAGTGGTAATGTTCTTCGCCGATACCAGGCAAAAACAAGAAATTAGGGTGTTTCTCGGCGTGGTCTAAGTTAACCGGCTCCTCACGGCGAGCCACCAAGCCCACCAAGCCTTCATCTGGCCCCAGACTTACCTTGCCAATCAATTCTGGGTTCAGGCCTTGGTTAGCCATAAAAATCAGGCGTTTAGAGTCGGGGTCACGCAAATAGACCGTACACACTTCGGTATCCATTACTTCGGCGATACGGCTAACAATAATATCCAGAGCAGACTGCAAGTCACCGGCGGCATTAACCGCCTGAACAATACTACGTAGCGCTTCTAGCATCATCGCAAATCACCTGCGCAAAGATCCCCGCCGCTATCTTTCACTAAGCGTGCATGGCGTGGCGCAAGCTCTTTCATGGCCCGCCGATACACCTCACGCTTAAACGCCACAACCTGGCCAAGGGGGTACCAATAGCTCACCCACTGCCAATGATCAAACTCTGCCTTATCCCCGCAATCGAAACTGACTTTGGCATCATCGGTTTTCATTTGCAGCAAAAACCACTTCTGCTTTTGGCCAATACACAGGGGCTTGTTCTCGCGCCGAATCAAACGCTGAGGCAGACGGTAACGCAGCCAGCCACGGGTGCAGGCGAGCAATTCAACGTCGTCTTCACGCAGTCCGACTTCTTCATAAAGCTCACGATACAGGGCCGCTTCAGGTGTTTCACCCTCATGAATACCGCCCTGCGGAAATTGCCAAGCACTCTGACCAACACGGCGCGCCCACAAAACTTGGCCCTGCTCATTAGCGAGCACGATACCAACATTTGGGCGAAATCCATCCGAATCGATCACTAGCTCACCTATAGTTTTGATTTTATGTCTGTTTTCTATTGTTCCACAAATTCACCACGCTGGGAATTCAGCAAATGAAGTCCGGGCGGGAAAGATGAAATTGCACGCTACTGACGCTATGCTAGCCACCCAATTTAACCTCCTTCACGAGACTTACTATGGCCTTGGCAATTTTTGACCTCGACAATACCCTGCTCGGCGGTGACAGCGACCACGCCTGGGGTGAATTCTTAGTGAGCGAGGGCATTGTCGACAGCCATGAATTTCAACAGCAAAACGACGAGTTCTACCGCCAATACCAACAGGGGGGCTTAGATATACAAGCCTATCTCAGTTTTGCGCTAGCGCCACTGAGTCGTTTTTCCAGCGCCGAGCTCAGCAAACTACACCAGAGCTTTATGAGCAAATACATTACGCCGCTGCGCCTACCAAAAGCCGATACACTGATAAAACAGCATCGCGAGGCCGGGGACTTTCTTATGATTATTACCGCGACCAATAGTTTCGTAACAGCCCCCATTGCCGCCGCCCTTGGGATCGATACCCTGCTCGCCAGCGAAGCCGAAATTATCGACGGTCGCTACACCGGCAAGCCCTCTGGCACGCCCTGTTTTCAAGACGGCAAAGTTCAGCGCTTAAAACAATGGCTTGCGGCCAATAAGCAAAGTCTCGATGGGAGTTATTTTTACAGCGATTCTCACAACGACTTACCGCTACTCAAGGTTGTCGATAAACCCTGTGCCGTCGATCCAGATGAGAAACTAAGACAGTACGCGGAAACAGCAGGCTGGCCGGTAATCAGTTTGCGCTAGTCGCAAAACAAGCGACTAAGTAATTTGTTAGCGTGACAGCGCGGCCCTTGGCCGCCCAGTCACGCCGTGAAGCAGACGATACTACTCGTCGCACTGCTCGTCATAAGCCTCGGCATCGAGCAAATTATCTAGCTCGCTTAAATCCGAAGGCTGTATGCGGAAGAACCAACCGTCACTATAAGGGTATTCATTGACGGTCTCAGGGCTCTCATCAAGCGCCTCATTAACTTCAATAATTTCGCCCGAAACCGGCGCGTAAATATCTGACGCGGCCTTTACGGACTCGACCACGGCAGCTTCATCGCCAGCAGAATACTCGGCGCCCACTTCTGGCAATTCGATAAAAACCACATCGCCCAAGGCGTTCTGAGCGTGGTAACTGATGCCCACAGTAACGGTGCCGTCAGACTCAAGACGGGCCCATTCATGGGTGCTAGCGTATTTCAATTCGCTGGGGGTATTGCTCATTTAAGGCCGTCCTCTACAAACGTATGCGTAAGATGGGCGCATTTTAACGCCGTAGCGCATAAATACAAAGTGCTCAGTGACGACTTTGGCGGATACTGATAATCACCGGGATTAATCCTGCCGCAACCAGTGCCAAAGCGGGCAACGCTGCCAACTGCCACTGACCCTCTGCAGTCATTTCATAAATACGCACCGCCAAGGTATCCCAGCCGTAGGGCCGCAGTAATAAGGTGGCCGGCATTTCCTTCATAACATCGACAAAAACCAGTACCGCCGCCGTTAATAGACCCGGCCGCAGCATGGGCAGATAAATTCGCCACACCAATGTCGCACCTTGCGCACCCAAGGTTCTCGCGGCCTCAGGCAGGCTTGGGCGAATGCGCTCGAGGCTTGACTCCACCGGCCCCGACGCCACCGCAAGAAAGCGAATCCAATAAGCGGCCAAAAGCGTCAATAACGAACCCACTAATATTGGTGTCGGCACCATTCCAAACACGCGCTGCAGCGGAATAAAGAACTGATTATCGATATAGGTAAACGACAGCATAATACCCACCGCCAACACCGAGCCCGGCAGCGCATAGCCAAGATGCGCGGCGCCAAAGACCGCGCTAAAACGCCCTTTTTGACGGCGATTAAAGGCCAACACCAGCGCCAGAATAACGGTAACCACGGCCGCAATACCCGCCAACCACAGTGAATGCGCTAATAACTCAAAAAAACGACGGTTGAGCTGTTCAGCTCCCGCACCTAACGCCCACAGCATTAACTGCAGTACTGGGAGTACAAACGCCATGAACAAGACCACTGAACAGATCAGGGTCATCATCCATGCGGTTAATGGTGATACCGCAAACCGAAAGCGGTGTTGAAGCCGAGCGCCCTGTATAAAGCGCCGCCCGCCCCGCGAACGACGCTCTGCGAACAAAGTCAGCGCCACAAATAACAATAAAATCGACGCCAATTGAGCGGCGGCCTGCAAATTAAAAAAGCCAAACCACGACTTATAAATTGCGGTGGTGAAGGTATCGTAATTGAAAATGGCGACCGTACCGAAATCGGCAAGGGTTTCCATTAAAGCCAGGCTTACCCCGGCAATAATCGCTGGCCGCGCCATTGGCAGCGCTACCCGAAAGAACGCCTGCCACGCATTGCAACCCAAGGCTCTGGCCGCTTCAATGGTATCGCTACTCTGAGACAAGAACGCACTGCGCGCCAACATATAAACATAGGGATAGAGCACCAGCGAGAACACCACAATAACCGTGGGTTCGCTGCGCACATCGATACTGCCGTATGCCTGACCAACATGGTCTCTTAAAAAACTCTGCAGGGGCCCACCAAAATCGAACACCCCCAAGGTGACAAATGCCATAACATAAGCGGGCACGGCCATTGGCAGCATCAGCAGCCACTCAAACCAAGCCCGCCCAGGGAAGTCGCACATCACGGTAAACCAGGCGAGGGCGATACCCAGCAGGCTCACCAATATTCCGACCCCCACTAACAGGGTCAATGTATTGGCGAGCAAGCCACCCAGCTGAGTGGCTATTAAATGCTGCCAGATATCTGTTTGCTCAGAAGACCAGCTGAATACAACAACCAAAATTGGCGCTAACACGCCCAGTACCGCCAGTAAACCAACGGCCCGCAGCAACCATAGCGCCGCAGTGGATCGACGTGACGTCGGCGCCACTAACGCAGAGGCCTGCACTCAGCGGTATCCCGCCCGATCCATCATCTTAATGGCTTCGCCCTGCAAGCGGCCCGCCTCACTCATTGGCATGGTATCGGCATTGAAACTGCCCCATTGCTGAATGAGTTCAGACGGCGCAGTCGCGTCATTGACCGGATACTCTTGATTCAAACTCGCAAAGTCATATTGGGCCGTAGGACCAGACATCCACTCTAACAAACGCAGCGCCTCGGCTTTATGCTTGCTCGCCTTGGTTATCCCTGCACCAGAAATATTAACGTGTACACCGCGGCCTGCGGGCGCCTCACCTTGCTGGTTGGCCCAAAACAAGCCCACAGGCAGATCGGGCTTGTCAGCCAGCATTCTCGCCAAATAATACGTATTCACTAAACCAACGTCGCACTGCCCTGCTTCAATTGCCTCAATCACTTTATTGTCACTGGCAAAAGGAGCAACGGCTAAATTATCGACCCAGCCGGTAACAACCTGCTCCGCCTTTTCTTGGCCCAACGCCACAATCAAGCTAGCCACAAGAGATTGGTTATACACTTTCTTTGCGGTACGCAAACACAGCCGCCCCGACCACTCGGGATTCGCAAGGTCTTCATAGGTCGACAACTCATCAGGCTTAACCCTATCGGTGGCATAGACAATGGTCCGCGCACGAATCGATACGCCGAACCAACGCCCCTGCTCATCCCGCAATGCCGGCGGCACATTACGAGCAAGAATGGCTGACTCGATAGGCTCTAGCACCCCAAGCTCAGCCGCCTGCCATAAATTACCGGCATCGACCGTTATAAGCATATCAGCAGGTGAGTTTTCGCCTTCGGCGCGCATACGCGCGAGCAACGGGCCAGCATCGTCAGTGACATAGCGAATGCGAATACCGGTTTCTTTGGTAAAGTCGTCAAAGATGGGTTTGATGAGCTGTTCAATGCGCGAGCTATAGACGACAAGCTCGGGACCGCTTGCACTGTCAGCGGGAGGCGTACTGCGACCACAGGCGGCTAAACCCACTACTACCAAAATTGCCACTAGCCGTGCCGCGACTCTAAACATCATCAACGCCTCTCATATCAAACTCGGGCGTAGATGATAATTATTATCATTCAAATTCTCAATGCATTCCGCAGATTATTCAAAATTAAGAAGGTGTGGTGATAGCAGTCAATCCTTGCGCGACACGTCCGACATCAGACCTCCGACGCCAGACGCCTATTTGCAATATCACAGCGGCCCAGAAATACCCATCGCTTTCGCGATAATCTGCCGCTTTAGCGGTAATGCTTTATTCAGCCAACTCATACCGCTATTGCGCAGCAAACGCAGCGGCATAACGGGAGTTTCAAACAAATGCTGAAAACCTTCCATCATCGCCATCATCGCTAAATTGCCGCCTTTGCGACGGCGCTGGTAACGATTCAACACACCGGACTCGATCAAGGATAAGCCCCGCTCATGGGCGCGACGACACTCTTCAGCCAATACCATAGCGTCTTGAAAACCGAGATTAATACCCTGCCCAGCAAGAGGATGAATGGTATGCGCCGCGTCACCGAGCAGAACAACGCCATCGCTCACATAGTCGGCTGCGTGACGCTGGCGCAGCGGAAAGCTCAGCCGCCGACTACAAGCGATAATGCTGCCAAGCCGATACTCAAATTTTGCACCCAATTCCCGGCAGAACGCCTCGTCATCCAGTGCCATTAATTGCTCAGCCTGTTCTGGCAAGGCCGACCACACAATGGAGCTGTAACGCTGCTCTCCAGCCGTATCAGGCAGTGGTAAAAACGCTAGCGGGCCTTCAGGCTGAAAACGCTGCCACGCGGTATTTTGATGAGCTTCGGCGGTTTCGATGGTCGCCACAATCGCGTGGTGGTGGTAATCCCACTCACGCGTCACAAAACCCGCCCAATCGCGAATACGAGAGTTAGCGCCGTCGGCGGCAACCACCACTGGGCTGCGCAACACGCGACCATCGGCCAAGGTCAAGGCCACGCCGCCGCTCTGCTTTTCTAAGCTGGCAACGGGATTGGCAAAATAGCATTTCACCCCCGCCGAATCTCGCAGGCGATTCATTAACGCGGCATTGAGCAGGCGATTTTCAACAATATGCCCCAGCGCTGCTCGCTTAACTTCGCTGGCTGCAAAATGAATACGGCCGGTCCCCTCGCCGTCCCACACTTCCATATCGGTATAAGCGCAAACCCGCCGATCACAGATCTCTGACCACACGCCAAGCTGCTCAAGAAATTCCCGAGAGCCTTCAGTCAGCGCGCTAACTCGGCCATCGTAATCAAAAACACTTTCCTCCAGCGGCGGCCAGCCTTCGCGCACCGCCTGCCCCTCGATTAAAGCCACTTTCAAAGGCAGATCGGCCAGGGCTACCGCCAATGCGCCGCCGGCCAAGCCAGCGCCAACAATAATCAGATCAAATTCGGTCACGCTTGCCGACATTACAAAGACTCCGCTGACGAACCCGGCATAATACCGGCGGCCCGAGCCACAAAACGCGATTTTGCCGCGGGTGTGACATCTAATAACAATAAACCCAAGTTACGCACCACACTCAGCACCGGCTGGCGGTTGCTAAATATGCCAGTAAGCTGGTCAGAGAAGGCCGTGGTCAAACGTTGGTCCACTTCTTGGCTCGCCACATAACGCTGCAATAAACTCAATTCGCCCAAGGCGCGCTTCTCACTATGTGCTTTCGCCAGAAGTCGGCTGAGGCTGTCGGCATCGCGCAAAGCGAGATTAAACCCCTGCCCAGCGACTGGGTGCAGGGAATGGGCAGCATTGCCCATCACCACCACTTGGCGGCGCACCTGCTCCTCGGCCTGCATTAGCTGTAAGGGAAACGATGCCCGCTGCCCGACTTTTTGCAGTCGTCCCAGCCGGTAGCCAAAATTGCGTTGCAACTCAGCCAAAAACGCCTCATCAGACCACGCCATCACCTCATCTGCCATTGCTTCAGGAAAAGTCCACACCAAGGCCGATCGGGACTGGCCACTGCCGTCATCAACCAATGGCAGCAACGCCAAGGGGCCACGCTCGGTAAAGCGCTCGTAAGCATAGCCTTTATGGGGCTGCTCAGTAGCGACGTTGGCGATGACCGCGAGCTGATGGTAATCCGCAACGGTGGCGGCAATGCCCAATTGACTGCGCAAACCCGACTCTGCGCCGTCGGCCACAGCGACAAGCTGAGTTGTGACCTCACGCTGGCTTTCACCTTCTTGCAAACTCAAGGTGGCGTAGCCATCGCCAACATGAATAGCGCTAACCTTGGCAGGAGACAAAAATTCAATATTGCTATGCTGGCGCAAATGGTTAAGCAGTACATTGCCCAACCACATATTCTCCACAACATAACCCAGCGCTTCCCAACCCTGGCTTTCTGCGGTCATTAACACACTGCCAAAATGACCTCGATCCGACACATGGACTTTGGCGATAGTACTCAAGTGTTCTTGCAGCAAAGGCCAAATACCCAGCGCCTGATATATCTGCTGACTACCAAAGGACAGCGCCGTAGAACGCGCGTCAAAACTAGGGCGATAGGCTGGCACACCCGATTCTGCCAAGGGCGGCAGCGGGAAACCCTCAACGACCAGCACCCGCAAACCACCCTTGCTATGCCCATAAAGGCTCAGGGCCAAGCTCGCGCCGACCATGCCACCCCCGGCAATCACTACATCGTAATCAGTGCGCGGCAAGACGGGCCTCCGCCATTAACGCTTCAATCTCGTCAATTTCCTTAGGCACCGCCGCCGTTAAAATATCGCAGCCGGTTTTGGTGACGACCACGTCATCTTCAATGCGAATACCAATACCCCGCCACTTAGCGTCGACATCGAGATTATCGGGCGCAACATAAATGCCGGGCTCGACCGTCATCGCCATACCTTCTTCTAGCACCCGCCACTCACCGCCGACTTTGTAATCACCGACATCGTGTACGTCCATGCCCAACCAGTGGCCAGCGCGGTGCATATAAAAAGGCTTGTAGGCCTCACTGGCAATTAAGGTATCGACCTCGCCAGCCAATAAACCCAAATTAACCAAGCCCGTCGTAATTACCCGCACCGTCGCATCGTGGGCCTGATTCCAGTGATTACCGGCCTTAATCGTGGCTATCGCCGCTTTTTGCGAGTCCAAGACCACTTCGTAGAGGGCGCGCTGCTCGGGAGTGAAGCGGCCATTTGCTGGGAAGGTGCGGGTAATATCGGCGGCGTAGTAATCCAGCTCACAACCCGCGTCGATCAACACTAGGTCACCATCGCGAATCTCACAGCTGTTTTCTACGTAATGCAAAATACAGCCGTTTTTACCGGCGCCAACAATGCTGCTGTAGGCAGGATAACGGGCGCCATTGCGGCCAAATTCGTGGAGTATTTCCGCTTCCAGCTGATATTCAAAAACACCGGGACGACACAAACGCATCGCGCGGCAATGGGCCGCAGCAGAAATTTCACCGGCGCGGCGCATCACTTTTTGCTCAGCAGCCGACTTATACAAGCGCAGATCATGGAGATGGTGATCTAAATCCAAAAACTCACCGGGCGGTTGAGCGCCAGTGCGCACCTTGGAGCGAATCACATTCACCCACTGCATCACCTGCTGATCAAATTCTGTGTGGCGACCCATGGCGTAATACACCCGCTGCCGCCCTTCTAATAAGCCCGGCAAAATATCGTCGATATCGGCAATGGGAAACGCATCATCGGCGCCGTAATTTGCGCAGGCACCGTCTGGCCCAGCGCGATAACCGGTCCACAACTCCATGGCCGGATCCCGATCCTGGCAAAACAACACCACTTCGCCGTTGGCGCGGCCGGGTAGAAGCACCAGCACTGCGTCTGGCTCGTCAAAGCCGCTGAGATAATAAAAGTCACTGTCTTGACGGAAGGGGTATTCAGTATCGCTATTGCGGCTCACCATCTTAGCCGCCGGAATAATGGCGATGCTGCCGGGTTCCATCAAGGCCATTAGATTTTTACGACGACGGGCAAATTCCTGCTTGCTTATGCTCATGTTTATCTCATTGTTCGCAATATAGATCGCTAAAATCGCTCTAAGTGTACACTCGGCTTAAGTGCAAAACTCAGCACCGAGCTTATCACAGCGCAAGCCTAACAATTAGCCGCTCACATCAGTGCAGTCGGCCGCTGGCATCCTCATCACCATAGTTTGGCGACAAGGCATTAAACTCGGCAAAGATGGTCATGGCGGCGATGCGCACATATTCGCTCACGGCGAAATAATCCTGCTCGCCTTCTTCGTCGTCGCCTTCATCAGCCGATACCTGGGCAATTGCGGCGATATCACTAATCGCCTCGGTCAGCTCATCAGAGTAGCTTTTGTCGCCATCGACTTTTTGCTTACCCGCCATGGCAAAACCAGTTAAATAACCCTGACACCACTGACCGAGACTGGCAATGCGCTGATCTAGGTCAAACTCATCGTCAGGCAGCAGTAATTCTAAATCCATCTCACCCGACTCCAAGCCTAGCAACGCCGTACAATACACGGTATAGAGGGCATCGCTTTGCTCTGGGTTTGGCGCCTCGCAGTCCAGCAGGTCTACACAGTGCTGCAACCAGCCATCCTGCTCTAAGCGACCACCTACCGAAATAAAGCCCGCGGCATAACCGTGCAGCTCAGCGGGTGGCTGCAATGCACCGAGACTGAGAAAAAGATTCGCGAGATCGTCGTGTTCTAAACTGGCGGCCATGATAAACGTCCATTAATACGGGTAAGCCCGCAATGGTAGCGCTGCACAGAACTAAAATCGAATATCTAATGGGATGAATAATAAAGATTTATCGCTAAGTAGACGCAATTACGGCACCGCTTAATTGCATTGACCCACATACGAGCCACACTCTACTATAATCTGATCTTTTTCTGGGTACGGACGCGATCTAAATATGGATGAGCGACAGCTGCAACTTGTGGAACGAAAAGTGGATGAGCTTGTCCAGTTGTGTGAACAATTAGACAAGGAAAATCGCGCTCTTAAAGCCGATGCCAGGCACTGGCGTACCGAGCGCGAACAACTGATCGAAAAAACCGATATTGCCCGCGCCAAGATTGAATCTATGATTCAGCGGCTACGCGCACTGGAGAAAGAATCGTGAGCACCCCAACCGTCGTCATAAAAATTCTCGACAAAGAATACCAAGTTGCTTGCCCGCTAGAAGAACAGGGCGCACTTATGCAGGCAGGGCAGTATTTAGACAAGCAAATGCGCGGTATCCGCACCTCAGGCAAGGTTATTGGCCTAGAGCGCATTGCAGTAATGGCTGCACTGAATATCAGCTATGAAATGCTGCAAAATAAAAAGCATGCAGCGCCTAGCGAGGCCGAAAATGCTGCGGTGAAACGCATTAACGACAAAGCGGAAGAGACCCTTCATCGCTGCCGCCAAATGGATATTAGTTAAATCCCCTACTCCCCCGGCCTGTTATTGGGCCAACGCTGGCGGTATACTGGTCACCACCCTGGGATATTTGCTAGGCCGTCTAGACCCCTGAGCCGATGCTTTTATACCCGGAGCGCTTTAGCCGAGATCTGTGTGCATGTCCGCTTGTCGGAAAGCCTAACGATCTCGCGGAGTGCTCCACCTTGAACCGCTGGGTTCAAGGGCCACGCGGCCAGCGGTATCTTGGGGCTTTTACAACACTCCTCGCATTCTCTCAATCTTAAACACTTATCAAGACTAGACCTTCTGACGCTATAATGGCTTCATGAACTCAGCGCTTAAAAACCAGCTACGCCAAAGCCTCAGAGCACGCCGTCGGCAAATTTTGCCCGACCAGCAGCACTTGGCTGCCCAGCAATTAATGCGGCGCGTCATCAAACTCAGCGCCTACCGACGTGCCAGTCATATCGCCGCTTACACGGCCAGTGATGGCGAAATCTCGCCAGAATACCTATTGCGCCACGCGGCCCTGCAGAAAAAGCGCTGTTATTTGCCACGCATTCATTTGGGTGGCGCGGGCCAAAAACGTATGAGCTTTCAGCGCTATCACCCGCGACAATCCCTGCGGCAAAATCGCTATGGGATTGGCGAGCCCGCCGGCCTGCGCTATTGCGCTATTGCACCGGCGCAATTAGACATTGTATTGCTTCCCTTGGCGGGTTTTGACAAAAACGGCGGGCGACTAGGTATGGGGGGTGGCTTTTACGACCGCTGTTTTGCCTTTAAAAAGCGTAGCGCGCAGCAAAAGCCATTATTGATTGGCATCGCCCATCACTGCCAAGAGGTCTCGGCGCTGCCAGTAGACAACTGGGATATCGGCTTAGACATGATTATTACCGACCGCGCGGTGATCATTCCTAAGCGCGGCCGGGGTAAAGCCTAACAGCGCGCCTCAGCTCAAAAACAATTTGTACGCTGGGTTGTCGCTTTCTTCGTTATAGGGATAAGCCAGCTGGTCGAGGAAGGCCTCTATTTCCTTGCGCTCCGCTTTTGTTGCCTGCAAACCGACCAACACCCGACCATAGGCCGCTCCGTGATTGCGATAGTGAAATAGCGAGATATTCCAACGATTACCCAGCTTGGTCAGAAAATTCATCAACGCACCGGGCCGCTCCGGAAATTCAAAACGGTACAGCAACTCATTTTCAATCGCAGCAGGGCGATGACCACCCACCATATGACGAATATGAAGTTTGGCCATTTCGTTATCGGTGAAGTCTGCCACCGGATAATCTAACTGCTGCAGCGCCGCCACGAGCTCATTGCGATCTCCACCACCGGCAGCCACCGACACCCCAACAAAAATTTGAGCATCGCGATCATCGCTATAGCGGTAATTAAATTCAGTGATGTTGCGGCGGCCTAATGCCGCGCAGAATTTCTTAAAGCTGCCCGCCCGCTCAGGAATGGTGACACTGAGAATAGCCTCGCGCTGCTCGCCAATCTCGGTGCGCTCGGCGATATAACGCAGGCGATCAAAATTGGTATTGGCGCCGCTGTCGATAGCCAGCAGCGTTTGACCGCTGCAGTCATTCTCTTCAACGTATTTCTTCAAACCCGCCAATGCCAATGCGCCCGCAGGCTCGGCTATAGAGCGTGTGTCGTCAAAAATATCTTTTATTGCCGCGCAAATCTCATCGGTCGTTGCGGTCATGCAACCATCGATGGTTTTGCGCAATACCCGAAAGGTTTCCTTGCCGATTTGCGCCACCGCAACACCGTCGGCAAATATACCGACCTCGGGCAATATCACCCGCCGACCCTTTTCCATAGCCAGCTTTAAACACGCGGCGTCCTCAGGTTCAACGGCAATCACTTTGACTTCGGGACGCACATATTTGATATACGCCGCCACACCAGCCGCCAAGCCACCGCCGCCAACGGGCACAAACACCACATCTAAGGGGCCAGTTACCTGGCGCAAAATTTCCATGCCCACCGTGCCCTGGCCAGCGATGACCTCTGGGTCATCGTAGGGATGGACGTAAACCATGCCTTTTTCTTCAACCAGTTTTTTAGCTAAGATTGACGCCTCATCAAAGGTATCCCCATGTAAAACCACTTTGCCGCCACGGGAGCGCACCGCATCCACTTTTATTTGCGGTGTGGTTTTGGGCATAACGATAGTGGCCTTTACGCCGAGCTTTAATGCCGCCAAGGCCAAACCCTGTGCGTGATTACCCGCCGAGGCTGCCACCACGCCCTTGCGGCGATCCTCCTCGCTGAGGCTAATCATTTTGTTATAGGCGCCGCGCAATTTAAAAGAGAATACTGGCTGTAAGTCTTCGCGCTTAAGCAATACATTATTGGCCAAGCGCTTGCTCAGCAGCGGCATTTCATCCACGGGCGATTCAATGGCCACGTCGTAGACACGAGCTTTGAGGATTTTCTTTATATAGCTTTGGGGCATCGCTTTACGCAGTCTCCATTAACACGCCAGCCGTGGCTGCAACGCTAAAATTCCAGCGGGCAAGTCTACCGCGTCTCAAGCCAAAGCGCAGCATTAGCCGCCATCCACCCAGCCCGAGCAATCCCACCTTATGACAGCACTCGCGATCACCAAACTGAAATCCGCCTCGCAATTGGCCGCTGCAAATTTTATAATCGTGACCCAAACACCTCTCGCACAACGCCACGGCAAGGCCCAACCATGACACAAGATGAGCTAAAACTCGCGGTAGCTCAAGCCGCGATCGACCACATCAAGCCCGCTATTCTAGATGGCGAAATCATCGGTGTTGGCACCGGCTCTACCGCCAATTTCTTTATTGACCTGCTTGCTGATTTCAAAAATGAGCTCAAAGGCACCGTCGCCAGCTCCGAAGCCTCAGCTCAGCGTCTGCGCAAGCACGGCATTGAAGTACTGGAATTAAATAGCTGCGGCACCATTGCGGTGTATGTCGACGGCGCCGACGAGACGAATGAACGCCTCGAGCTCATTAAAGGCGGCGGCGCAGCATTGACCCGCGAAAAAATCGTCGCCGCGGCCAGCAAGCAGTTCATTTGCATTGCCGACGACAGCAAGCTGGTTGACCGCCTAGGCGCCTTCCCGCTGCCGGTAGAAGTCATCCCCATGGCCCGCAGCTACGTGGCGCGGGAACTGGTTAAACTCGGCGGCAATCCCGTCTACCGCGAAGGCGTCGTCACCGACAATGGCAATATCATATTAGATGTATACGATTTTATGATTGCCACCCCGCAAAAAACCGAAGAGCAGATCAACAATATCACCGGTGTGGTAACGAATGGTTTGTTTGCCTGTCGGCCTGCGGATGTATTGTTGCTGGGAACGGCTGAGGGCGTGAAAACGCTAAAGGCTTGAAAAGTCGGACGTCGGATGTCTGACGACAGACGATAAATTCAAAAACCGCACACCGCGGCCATTACGTCAGACGTCCGACCCCAGACGTCTGACATGCCTAAAGCACCACCGTCTCTACCTTCAGCAATCCTTCCAACTCACACAGCAAATGATCACCGCTATACAGCGGCCCTACTCCCGCTGGGGTGCCGGTTAGCACAACGTCGCCGGGCATTAGGCTAAAGTTGTGGCTGATTTCGCTGAGCAGGGTTTCGACTGAAAACAGCATATCGGCGCAGCTGCCCTGTTGTTGCACGCCGCCATTGCGCGTTAAGCGCAACTTTAACGAAGCAAAATCCAAGTCTTGCTCAAAGGGAATGAACGCCGACAGCGGGCTGGCACCATCGAAGGCTTTGGCGCGCTCCCAGGGTTGGCCTTTCTTTTTTAACTCCGACTGCAAATCCCGCAAAGTCAGGTCCAGCGCTAAACCAATTCCCACAATCGCTGCTCGGCACTCGCTAACGGCGGCCTTACTCAATGGCTGCCCAATCAACAGCGCTAATTCCAGCTCGTGGTGGCAGCTGCCATCGCCAGCGGGTAATTCCAAGGGTTCAGCCATTGCCACCATGGCGGTGGCGGGTTTCATGAACAGCAGCGGCGTGTCAGGGATCTCGTTACCCAACTCTTTGGCGTGCTCGGCATAGTTGCGACCAACACAGACCTGCTTGCCCGGCGCGACGGCAAATTCACTGCCGTCGATAAAGTGGTGACGATACAAATTCATTACAGCCGCTCCGCCTTAATCGAATATTTTGCCAGGGTTCATCAAGCCTTTCGGGTCGAATATCTGCTTCACTTGGCGCATCAAGGCAATTTCTGTCTCTGAGCGCGAGTAAGTCAAATAATCTTTCTTCAACAAGCCCACTCCGTGCTCTGCCGACACGCTGCCGCCAAATTTCTCAACAATTTCAAACACCCCAACACTGACCGTGGCGCACTGGGCGAAGAAGGTTTCTTTATCCAAGTCATCGGGTTTAAGAATATTCAGGTGCAAGTTACCGTCGCCGATATGACCGAACCAAATAATTTCAAAATCGGGATACTGCGCAGTTACCAGCTTCTCGACGGCCTCAAGGAAATCTGGCACCTTTGAAATCACGGTGGAGATATCATTTTTATAGGGCGTCCACTTAGAAATGGTCTCGGAAATATCCTCGCGCAGGCGCCACAAATTTTTAAGCTGCTCTATGCTTTGGCTCATCACGCCGTCGCTAACCCAACCTTCTTCCACGCAAGCTTCAAACAAGGCCATGGCCTGTGCCTCTACCTCATCGTTAAGGCACTCGAATTCCAGCAGAGCGTAATACGGGCAGACCGACTCAAAGGGCCGCGGCACTTTGCTGTGGGCCACCACTTTTTGCAGCGCCTGCTCAGAGAAGAATTCAAAAGCGGTCAGGTCCATCTCGGCCTGAAAGCGATTAAATAAATTCATAATGCCGTTAAAATCTTCGACTCCCAAGACAAAGGCAGTGAGATTTTTGGGCTGGCGGGTCAGCTGCATGGTAGCCTCAACAATCAGCCCCAAGGTGCCCTCTGCGCCAATAAAGAGTTGCCGAAGGTCGTAGCCCGCGTTGTTTTTCAGCAGACCGCGATTCAATTCCAACAAATCGCCATTGCCGGTAACCACTTTTAAACCCGCTACCCAGTCGCGGGTCATGCCGTAGCGAATAACCTTAATACCGCCGGCATTGGTGGCGATGTTGCCGCCAATCTGCGAAGAACCCGCCGAGGCGAAGTCGACTGGGTAAAACAGACCGCGATCTTCCGCGAAGTCCTGCAACTGCTCGGTGATCACGCCAGCTTGGCAAACCACGGTGCGATCGATGGGATCGAAGTCGCTGATATGGCTCATATAATCGAATGACACCACCACTTCGCCGTTAGCGGCAACGGCGCCACCACTCAAACCGGTGCGGCCGCCCGAGGGCACAATGGCAAATTCTAGGGTATTTGCCAGTTTAACAATGGCCTGCACCTCGGCCACCGTGCGGGGAAAAACCACCGCCAAGGGGGCTGGAGTGTGGACTTTGGTCCAGTCGCGACCGTGGCTGAGCAGGATTTCAGCATCGCTGCGGACCTTGTCCTCGCCCACAATGGCTTGTAAGTCTTTAATTACGCTAGCAGAGGACGGTATTTGGCTCGCCGACATGGTAAAAATGCCTCTCAGAATCGCACTTGGGAAAGTGTAATATGATAACATACTGCGCTTTCACTTTACCTCAGAGTGGGGCTAGCAAATTCATGGCAAAAACATCCCTCGACAAAGCCAAAATCAAATTCCTGCTATTGGAAGGACTTCACCAGTCCGCTGTCGATGCCCTACACGCGGCCGGCTATACCAATATCGACTACTACCAAAAGGCCCTGCCCGACGAAGAGCTGAAGCAAAAAATTGCTGACGCCCATTTTGTTGGCATTCGCTCGCGCACTCAGCTCACCGCTGAAGTGCTAGATGAAGCCAAAAAGCTGATTGCGGTAGGTTGTTTTTGCATAGGCACCAACCAAGTTGACCTGCAAGCCGCCACCGAGCGTGGTATTGCGGTATTCAATGCCCCCTTCTCCAACACTCGCTCAGTTGCCGAGCTGGTTATTGCCGAAGCGATTCTGCTAATGCGTGGTCTAGCCGAGAAAAACGCCGCCGCCCACCGCGGCGAGTGGATGAAAACCGCGGTTGGCTCCTACGAAATCCGCGGCAAGCGCCTTGGTATTATCGGCTACGGCTCAATTGGTATGCAGCTGTCGGTTATCGCTGAAAGCCTAGGCATGGAAGTGTGCTTTACCGACGTGGTCAATAAGCTGCCACTGGGCAATGCCAGCCAAGTCAGCATGGGCGAACTATTAGCCACCTCTGACATTGTCACCCTGCACGTGCCAGAAACCGTATCTACCCAGATGATGATGGGCGCAGATCAGTTTGCCCAAATGAAAACTGGCGCGATTCTAATTAACGCTGCCCGTGGCACCGTGGTCGACATCGACGCGCTCGTTAACGCCCTGCGCGACAACAAGCTCGCTGGCGCCGCCATTGACGTATTCCCCGAAGAGCCACGCAGCAATAATGACGAGTTCATCTCGCCACTGCGCGAGTTCGACAATGTGTTTTTAACACCCCATGTTGGCGGCTCTACGGTTGAAGCCCAGCTCAATATCGGCATGGAAGTCGCCGATAAGCTGGTGAAATACTCAGACAACGGCACCAGCACCTCGTCAGTTAACTTCCCTGAAGTGGCGCTACCGGCTCACCCCGGCAAGCACCGTATTCTGCACATTCACCACAATGTGCCGGGCATACTCAGCGCGATTAACCTGATCTTTTCGGAGAACAATATCAATATCGCCAGCCAGTATCTGCAAACCAGCGAAAAAGTTGGTTACGTAGTTATCGATATAGATGAAGCCTCTAGCGAATTTGCGGTAGAGAAATTGCTCGACGTGAAAGGCACTATTCGCTGCCGCGTATTGTTCTAAACCACCTGTCGCGCTAAGCGACAGAAACTGCAAGGGCAACGCCATTTATGTCTGATATTTTAAACGCCGAACTCGCCGCGCTGCTCGATAAACGCGCACTGGTCGGTATAAGCTATTACGATATCAATGGCGACACCCTTCAGCAGCGCATGCTCGCTGGCACTGTGGTGCGGGTAACCGCCAAAGACGGCATTACCCTGCGCCAGAGTGACGAACAAGAATTCACCATTCCCTCCTCAACTGCGCCTTGGTTTATTGCCCCCGCGGGTAATTACAAAACTGGCGACGGCGAAGCAGTTAACAACCCAGATTACCTAGTAACTTGGGATGTGCATCGCTGCCAAGACATGGACAAACCGGAAGGCGAGCACCAGTGGTGGGAGTGGGTGGCGAATACCACGCCGCCGTCGGTGGGTTGAGTTACGGGAGGCGTTTGACGGGAGATGGGAGACGCTTAATAGCATTCGCTGCGCTCACATGGATACCTGCCTTCGCAGATATGACTCCGAATTTTCGTAACACGTCGCTATTTTTTGCGTTTACCGTCTCCCGTCACGCATTCAGCGCCTACAAGTAATCATCACAAGCCTGCCACAGCTGCTCCCGATACGCTTCACTCTCTTTCGCCAAATGATGGCGTGCACCAGGTACGAAAACGACTTTTGCATTTGGGAACTTCTGTTTAATCCTCGGCAGGTTATAACGCCACTCTACCGTTTCATCGGCGTCGCCCTGTAATATTAAGACCGAGCTATTCACCGGCGCTTGCTTAAGAAACCACGGCTGCCATTTTTTGAGCGCACCCACCCAACTTACCGGCAGGGTTCTGGCTTGCAGTGGGTCGCGCTCCCGCAGAAATTCTAAAAATGCCTGATCGTCAGAGTTGTCCGCAAATTTACGGGGCAAGCTGTGAATAAAATACTTCAATACGGCGTGAGCGGGTTTGCCCCACCACCAATCGCAGGGCTTTAACAACGGCGCCATTAATACCACTCGGTCAAAATCACCTTCGCCGCCACTGAGCAAATGCGACATGAGCACGGCGCAGCCGGTACTCTGCGCGAGACCGACACGTCGCGCTGGCAGGCCAAAATTGGCGACCACCGTAAAAGCATCGTTCAGCACTTGGCGGTAACGCATAAAATCGTCAATCGCCGCAGCTTCCCCGCTAGACAAACCATGGCCCGGCATATCGTAGGCCACCACCGAGTAACCATGTTTTAAAAAATAATTAATTACGTTATCGAATAAACCAACATGATCGTAGTAACCATGGTAGACAAAAGCAGTGCTGTGGGCGTTGGGCAGCAAAAAAACCTGCATAGCAATGCGTTCACCGGCACTATCAAAGCCACCGATCAAATGCCTCAGACCACTATATTCTCGCCGAAAATCAATGCCGTAATAGGCGCTGTAATTCTCCGCCCAAGACAGTTTGGCAATGTCAGCGTCAATCCTTATATCAGGCAAAACAGGAATGGCTTGGCGTTCTAGCTTGGGCGACCACAGCATTATGACAACACTCTTCTTATTTAAATTTTTCGGCAGAAGCACATAGCGCCTGATGAGCCAATTGACGACCATCATCACCAGGAACACAGATAACAGCGTCGTTATCGCTATAGAGTTCGCCCAAACTGAACGCCACAAGCGCCTCTGCCGTCCACCACATATCTTCAGGCACAGCACTATTATCTACACCGGTCAGCGACTTTCGCAGATGAAATTCACTACGCGTATAACTGGGGCATAAGCACTGCACTTTTACTCCATCGCGACGCACTTCTAATTGCAATGCCTCTGAGTAAGCATTAAGAAATGCCTTGCTAGCGCCGTATACCGCCGAATTTTTTAACGGAAAAAAACTACCCAGTGATGACACATTAATAATTCGACCGCCGCCGTTTTCCTTCATATAGGGCAAGGCTGCACGGCACAATGCCAAGGTCGCATTGCAGTGCAAATTCACCATAGCCTGCTGCTCGTCCAGATCGGCTTCGGCAAAACGACCAAGAGTGCCAAAGCCCGCATTATTAATCAGCAAGCTAATGGGGCCTTTCTGACGAATTGCTTCCATTACCCTCGCCACACCAATACTGCTGCTTAAATCTAGGGCGAGGCTATAAATCGTTAAACCATTTTGTTTAAGCCCCTCAGTCAGCGCAGCCAATTTGGCCTCATCGCGCCCTACCAGCACCATTGCCTTACAACGCGGCGCCAAGTGCTCGGCATAGGCCTTGCCAATACCTGCCGAGGCACCAGTAATTAAGGCGATCTCTGTTCTCTGTTCAGTCGTCATTGCTACAGCCATTATATTTATTCACCACCGCAACAGCTGAGCCTACAATCTACACTCGGCACTGTTACAAACATTGTCTAATAGACGTCATTTTGCCCCTTATTGCGCCACGCGGATACCACTAGGCGATTACTAATTCGTAAGGCACAAATTCACCACGTAGCGGGGTAATATATCAGCTACTATATTGGCCACACCCTATAAGCAATGCGGTGCGCAGCAATACCTAAATCTAAAGAGAGTCCCTATGAGAAAATTTCTGATCTTTTTTGCCGCAGGCTGCCTAGGCGCTCTTGTTAATAGCCTGGCCATTTGGCTGCTTGGCGACCAAGGCATAACCGCTCGCCTAGGTATTGCCATTGCGCCCAATCTAACGCCAAGCTGGCTTTATCCACGCATTGTCTGGGGAGGTATTTGGGGTTTATTGTTTGTTCTACCGATGCTGACATCACGCCCACTTAGCAAGGGCTTAGTGCTGAGTCTATTCCCGACGGCCGTTCAACTACTCCTCATTTTCCCGCAAGCTCAGAAAGGTTTAGGCGGCTTAGAGCTAGGTCTATACACCCCAATCCTGGTGTTAGTCATCAATGGGGTGTGGGGCGTAACAACGGCACTCACGATTCGCTACGCCCGCTAACAGCGGCAGAGAAATCAGCCCGCACCGCCGCGACTTTATTTGGCGGCCTTTTTGGTCGCACCGCTGATTGCATCTGGCTCGGAGCCATCCAGCCCATTAACGATGGCCTCGGCGCGCAGTACACATAATTTCGTAATCGACAGTAGCAACTCAATTTCATCGAGCATCGCCGCCTGATAACTCGCTATTATCGAGCGCCCCTGCGCTGTTGTCGCCGCACCGCCGCCCGCTGCCTCAATATAAGTATCAGCGGCAATTAACGCGCCAAATTGCTTCGTTTTCCAGTCGTCGAACATCGCGTTCCACGCCCTAATTTCAGTTTTTAACTCATAATCTCGGCGACTAACAAGCCGCTTATTCGCCTCAATAACAGCCGTATCCGTACAGGGCGTGTCACAGGGCGCCATGCTCCTACTGATCTCCAGTTGACTCCTACCAAAAGCCGCCTGTAGCCAACGCTTGCGCTTGCCTAGCACCGCCTTAGGCGCTGCATCACCCTGGGCGTGCGCCAAGTAGTCAGCAAAACTGCGAGCCGCCGCCTGCACCTCAACGCTATCTGGAATACTAGTCGCTACGCTTATTGGTATGCTCGGCATTGTGCCGCCATTCAGTGTCGCAATTTTTGCGCGTTCAGCAGCCAAGGCCGCCGCTACGGCGACAAACTTGGCCTGCACTATTTCTCCATCGCTGACCCACGTAAGCGCCTCTGTGACATCCGCTGGCGGCCTTGGTACTGCACTGTACAGGTCAGAAAGTGGCGTGGCGGCATGCACTGCAATCGCAGCAAAGCAGAGAGCTATCGCTAAAGCTCGACGTATAAGTAACGAAGATATCAACATCATTATTTGCTTTTCCAAAATCAACAGGGATGGCTTAACACCATACAAGCAAAAATGGAGCCTAGATTTACCCCAGACCTAAATTCACGCTAGCGCCTCGCCTACCAAGCCTTTGCAATCGCCTAGCCTGATTTACTAGTCACAACACCATTGCCGCGCACCAAAGTAGGCCACAGAATCAACGACACTCTTCAAGAGAAGCGCCAAAATGGGCAGCGCCCTGCGCATTTGCTGGCATCGTCGGTAATTTACTTCTATAAATAAACTCGACCGCGGCGGAACAGCCGCGTTATACCAACTTGCAATTCACCAAGAGAGCCAAAGCTATGTTCACCGAATTTAAAAAATTTGCCATGCGCGGAAATGTTGTAGATATGGCCGTGGGTATTATTATCGGCGGCGCCTTTGGCACCATTGTCAAAAGTCTAGTTGCTGACGTCATCATGCCGCCCATCGGGCTATTACTCGGCGGGGTCAACTTTGCTGATTTATTTGTCATCTTAAAAGACGGCGCCGTTGCCGGCCCCTACGCCAATTTGGCGGCCGCCCAAGCTGCCGGGGCAGTGACCGTCAATTATGGGGTGTTTTTCAATGCGGTGTTCAGCTTTGTAATTGTCGCATTCTCAGTCTTTATGCTGATTAAAAGCATGAACAATATGCAAAAAACGGAAGAAGCTACCCCCGCGGCGCCGACCACCAAAGACTGCCCCCAATGCCTATCTAAAATTGCGATAAAAGCCTGTCGCTGCCCGCACTGTACCTCGACGCTAACGCCGTAGGAGATGCAGTGTGGTCGCTAGGCTAAGGCTGAGCATCAGCCATGGGTTTGTCCATTGGCATATTGAGTTTGCGCCAGACGTCCTTGCCCAAGGAAGCAATTATCTGCGCTTTGTTTGCCGCTAAAATTTCTCGTCTTGCGGTGTAAACCATGCCCGACTGAAGTTCAGCTTCCACCCCGGCCAAGACATAGAGGTGGCGCTGGGGGCTCACGGCTTTATCGAGTACGCTAATGCCTTTAAAGCGCGCCACTTGCGCCCAGTCGACACGATTAGTCACGGATAATTGCACGCTCTCCGGTAGTTCCGCCTGTAGTTCGGCAGCGGCGTGAGCATAAATTTTAGATACCACAGCGGTCATTGCGCTTTTGCCCGCCAAGCGGTTTTGCAATGAAATCGACGGCATCCGGCTTTTGTCGCCAACCGCCAAGAATCCGGCCCCCTCAAAATCACCTTCACCACACAGCCAATCTGGCGCTTGCCCGCGATCACTATCTGGGTAGCCACACTCGGCGTGTGCTGGCGCACTCACCATGAAACAAAATACTAAACACAGCGGCAATAATGCGCGCATTGATATCTCCATTTGCTTTGCACGGGCCAGAATCGGCGCGCTTAAAAAGATGAGCCTGCCGTTTTCAAAAAGGCGACTTCGGCGGCCGTCGATTCGCGACCTAAAATAGCATTGCGGTGGGGATAACGGCCAAATTCTTTGATGATCTGCTGGTGCTTTATCGCAAAACGATAGTTATCGGCCAAACCCAGCCCCTCGTATAAGCGGAGCGAGGCATTTTGAATAGCCTCCGACTCGCTGTGCATATAGGGCATATACATAAACACCCGCTGCTGTTGACTCAAGTCTTCGTCGGCGCGCGCCCGAATTGCTTCTTGCGCTAAAATCAAGGCCTGGCCGTCGGCGGCAAACGCCTTGGCCTGATCGCGGTAGATATTGCGCGAAAACTGATCGAGTACGATGATTTCCGCCAAGCGGCCCAAGGCCTTATACCGCCAAGAATACAATTCGCCAGCAACAGCTGCCTGATGAACTCGACCAAACTGCTTGGCTATATATTGATCAAGATCTGGGTCTTTACGAAAATGCGCCGCGGCGGATAGCTCATGGAACCAAAAATCGATTACTTTTTGAAAATGCATTAAACCCTTCGCCCATCCTAACGATTCATCAGCATACCTTAGCCCTCTTTAGGCAACCATAGTAAGTTCGCAATTACCCTCATCTCCCCGACACTGCTAGAATAGCGGAGCTCAATACGCAATCATCGCAATACTTAGGGAGCATGGCATGGCCAAGGCAAAAACAGTGAATTTTGAAACCGCCCTTTCTGAGCTGGAAAAGCTCGTGCAAAGCATGGAATCAGGGGATCTCAGCCTCGAACATTCATTAAAAGCCTTTGAAGACGGCATGCAATTAAGTCGAGACTGCCAGCAAGCTTTGGCCGACGCCGAGCAGAAAGTACAGCTGCTAATGAACAAAGACGGAGAAATCGTTAGTAAAACCCTCGTTGCGGAAGATTGATTAATGACCCCAGATTTCGCCAATTTCCTCGCGCACTGCCAACAACGTGTCCAGCAAGCACTGCCCAGCCTACTTGGTAATATCGGCAGCGAATATGCAGACGCAGATGCCAGCAGCAGTCTAAAGAGGCTGGGTGAGGCCAGTATTTACAGCGTACTGAACGGCGGCAAACGAGTGCGGGCAAGTCTGGTATACGCCACAGCCCAGGCCCTCGGCCACGACAGCCGCGCCGGATTGAACGAGATTGCCAGCGCAATAGAAATGATCCACGCCTACTCCCTTGTTCACGACGATCTTCCCGCCATGGACGATGACGACTTGCGTCGAGGCAAACCCACTTGCCATATTGCCTATGACGAAGCCACCGCAATATTGGTTGGCGACGCGCTGCAAGCCCGTGCCTTTGAAGTTATTGCCACCTTGCCCGGTACAAATGCCGAGGCCAAACTCGCCTTAATTCAGCAATTAAGTGCCGCGGCGGGCCCCAGGGGCATGGTTGGCGGTCAAGCGATTGACCTCGCTGCCGTGAATCAGCAGCTGGATCTCGACGCGCTACAAACCATGCACCAATTAAAAACCGGCGCCTTAATCCGCGTCGCCATTGCGATGAGCGCCACCTGGTGCGAGGCTGACCAGCAGCAACTCACTGCACTAGACCGCTACGGTAAAGCCATCGGCCTTTCCTTTCAGGTGCAAGACGACATTATCGACATCGAGAGCAATACTGAGACCTTAGGTAAAACGCAAGGCGCCGACCAAGCGCTAAACAAACCTACATTTCCCGCCTTGCTAGGTATAGACGGCGCTAAGCAGCTAGCGCAAGACCTCCATGCCGAAGCGCTACAAGCCTTGACGGGATTCGACGAGCGCGCCGCACCACTGCGGGATCTTTCCCACTACATCATTGCGCGCCAGCACTGATACGCAGGCCGCTTTAAATAGGTAAATCGCCACAAATTCGTTTACAATCTCGACCTTTCATCGGTTCAGGGCCCCGCGCTTAATGTTTCAGGAAATTCCCCTTACAAGACCTGCCACGCCACTGCTCGATCGCATCGACAGCCCGGCAGACCTGCGCCGTCTCGACGAAGCTGAGCTAGCAACACTGGCCCTCCAGCTGCGGGAATTCCTGCTCTACACCGTAGGCCAAACCGGCGGCCATTTTGGCGCTGGACTCGGAGTGGTCGAGCTGACCGTTGCCCTGCACTATATTTACGACACGCCGGAAGATCGCCTGGTTTGGGATGTTGGCCACCAGTGCTACCCCCACAAAATACTCACCGGTCGCCGTGAGCGAATGAACGGTATGCGCAAGGCCAAGGGCTTGGCAGGTTTCCCAAAGCGCGAAGAAAGCCCCTACGACACTTTTGGCGTGGGCCACTCCAGCACCAGTATTAGCGCCGCACTGGGCATGGCCATTGCCGCCCGCCAACAAAATATCGACCGCCACACCGTTGCAGTCATTGGCGACGGCGCGATGACCGCCGGCATGGCCTTTGAAGCCATCACTCACGCCACCCACACCGGCGCCAATATGCTGGTGATACTCAACGACAATCAAATGTCGATCTCCAAAAGCACCGGCGGGCTAAACACCTATTTTTCTAGAATGTGGGCTTCTAAAACCTACAACCAGATACGCTCTGGCGGCAAAACGGTGCTAAAGAAGTTCCCGCGCTCGGCAACGGATCTCGCCGCCCGACTCGAAGAATATATGAAGGGCATGGTATCGCCAGCCACCTTATTTGAAGAGCTGGGGTTCAACTATATCGGGCCTATTGATGGTCACGATCTCGATGTATTGGTGCCTACACTGCGTAATTTGCGCGAGCTACCCGGCCCGCAAATGCTCCATATCCGCACCCAAAAGGGCAAGGGCTTCGGCCCTGCCGAAGAAGATCCTGTCGGTTTTCACGCCATCTCTAAAATCGAGCCAAAACCTAGCAACGGCCAAGCACCGATTGTGAAACCCACTCTAGCGAAATATCAGGATATTTTTGGTCGTTGGCTTTGCGACCAAGCCGAACAAAGCCCGGAGCTCGTCGCCATAACCCCGGCCATGTGCGAAGGCTCAGGAATGCTCGATTTTTCAGAGCGCTTTGCCGACCGCTTTTACGACGTTGCCATTGCCGAGCAACACGCCCTAACCTTGGCCGCAGGCATGGCCTGTGACGGCTTAAAGCCCGTTGTCGCGATTTACTCCACGTTTTTGCAGCGTGCCTACGACCAGCTAATTCACGATATTGCCCTGCAAAACCTCGACGTGACCTTTGGCATTGACCGCGCGGGACTCGTTGGTGAAGACGGCCCTACTCATGCGGGCGCCTTCGACCTCAGCTTTTTGCGCTGCATTCCAAACATGATCGTCATGGCCCCCGCCGACGAAAACGAAACTCGGCAAATGTTACACACTGCCTACCATTACCCCGGACCAGCAGCCGTGCGCTACCCACGCGGCACGGGGCCGGGCGTAAGCATTGAACAAGACATGCAGCTGATGGAAATTGGTAAAGGTCGCATTCAGCGCCAAGGCCAAAAAATCGCCATTCTCAGCTTCGGCACCCTACTCGCTTCGGCGCTAAACGCCGCAGAAGAGCTCGATGCCACCGTTGCCGATATGCGTTTTGTAAAACCCCTCGACACTGACTTAATTGACGCCTTAGCTGACGACTACGACCTTCTCGTCACCCTAGAGGAAAATGTCATTGCCGGTGGCGCCGGCAGCGCGGTAAGCGAATACCTAAATCAGCAAAATCGCTGGATGCCGGTGTTGCAACTGGGCCTACCCGACGCGTTTATCGATCACGGCAAACACGCTCAACTACTCAGCGATATCGGCCTAGATACCCAAGGAATACTTGCCAGCATTCGTCAGCGGACAGCGCAAATAGCGATGTTTCAGGGCAATAGCGGCGGCGGCGCGGCGGAATAATTATTATGGTGGCCAGCCAACACAACTGAAGTCACTGCCCCAGCGCACAATCGACATCACCCAAATCCACCACATCCTCTGCCATGATGGTGCCGAGCCTGATGGTGCAAAGGCTAATATTGCCGTTTAACACGCTTATTTCCTCACCCTCGTTGGCATCAAGCGTAAAATAGCCACCATTAGTCGTGCGGTCTCGCCCTCGACTACTGCGCAGCTCAATTTCAGCGCCGTTGGGTACATCCGCGATCATTACCCGGCCAAACACCGCCAAGAGCCCTTTAGCCTCCCAGCGCAAAATAGGGACATTGCCGGGATACAGAACAATTTCGCGCGCCGGATCACTAAATTCTACCGGCGCGCCGCCCAGCACGCGCAGCTGTATGTTGTAGCGGCGGTAATACTGCAGGGGGACAAAATACCGAGTCCCGATTGGCACGATAATACGGCGATCATTAATCGCGACCTCAACGGGATAATCACCTCGGCCACTAAGCTCTACCACAATACCGGCACGGCGACCGCCGCCAGCAAATACTTGGGCACCACCCTCGCCAAGTGAAATATTGCTCCGCAAAGCGAGATTCGCCTGACTTGCGCTAACCTCGCCGCGCTCTTGGGAGATCGCTACTGCGCCATCCACCACGCTGCCGTAGTAATCCAAACTTGCCCCCACATTTTCCCGCCCCCGCCCCTGCTCAGCGTCAAGCTCATAGCGTAAACGGCTGTTATCGCGATCGACTCGGCTACCGACAATACCAATATGCTGACTACTGCCGCTTGCCCGCCCGAGGTCTTGTTCTGCAGCAAACCACGCACTGTGTTTGTCGCCACGCAAATAATATCGGAGTGACAATTCACCACGAAAACCGAGATCGCGATCATGCCCCAGCGCCACACCAAGGACTAAATCTCGATAACGAGGAAATGGATAGGCACTCACACTCGCACCCAAGGACAAGCCTCGGCCCGCAGACGAGTCCCTATATAGGATCTGGCTACGCCCATGCCAGTTTTGGCCACTAAACCCATAACGCAAATTCAAATGCTGCCCCGAATTCGCATCTCGCCGAAAATACTCTTCGCTGTATTCTCGATCAGCTTGGGAGCGATACCATTCCACACCAATATTTCCGAAGCGCACCGAGGACCACTGCCACGTTAAGGCATAGGCAACATAACCGTCGTCACCCGCGTGCACGGCCAGTGCGCCGTCGCCTACCGCAGAGAACCATTGATAACTGCCCTGCAAGGCCTGCCAGTTTAGGGTAGCGTAACTCTGCACCGCCACATACCGGTCGTCACGCCAGCGGTGGCCAAAACTAAAGCGCATGACCTCGCCCTTTTCGCGCAAAGAAAAATCCTCTGGCGCCGAGGCAACACCAAAATCGAAACCGTAATAACTTTCACCCGGCGCCGGTAATTGACTTGATTTAACAAAGAATCGCTCCTCGTCTAAAATCACCTCACCATGAGCATAGGCGCGAATCCGAAGCATATAAGCGCCCTCGGGCAAACGCTCAACATCAAGCTCGCGACTGCCGGCTTCGTATTGCTGGGAGCTAAGTAAGCGGCCATTACGCAACACATCAACTCGACAGTCGGCGGGCAAATACACCTCAAGGGAGGAGCCGCCGAGCTGCTTGAGGTCCAGCCGCAGGTCGCTAGTACTGTTTACACTCAAGCCGGTGATAAGCGCCCCCTGCATAAGAAAATCGCCGCTAATATCAAAGCGCCCCGCGCGCAAACGCTCCCCGCCTAAGTCATTGATAAAATTTAATTCTCGGGTATAGATACCACTACCTGACGAAAACAAACCACCATTCCAGAGCAACCGCCGATTGCCCGCACTCAATACCTGCTCACTACTAAAATGCCAGTTCTCTCGGGCATCAGCGGTCTGTAATTGGCTTTGGTTATAGAGCAAATCCACCGCCGCAAGATAAGACAGACTGTGATCCGCAGGCGGTAAATAGGGCTCAGTCGCGATTTTTTGAATAACGAGCGCGGCGGGGTTTAAATAGATTTGTGCACGAAAGTTAAGGCGGTCAAAACGTAATTTAACCACCTCATCGTCACTGAAACAGCTTTTTACCGTCAACGACGAACAGTGTTCTGCATCCTGATACGCAATAGGAGCAGCAAAATAACGAGACACCAATTCAGGCTGGTACACAGAGGGCAAACCTTGGACAAACTCTCCGGGAAAGCTAAACAGAATACTGTCTTCGTCAAACTCGGCGAGGGACGACGCCACCAGCGTTTGCCCAAAATAGACATCAACATAACTCAATTCACGGGCAGCGAGAGCCGGCGTCGCTAGCAGCAAAACCCCTGCCACACCGACTAAATACCCCCTACTCCGCAGCCACCACCAGCACCAGGGTGTCTGCGTAGCGGCCAACCACCCCTTTTTGTAATGCCTTGCTGTCGACATGCACCGCCAGCTTGGTGGGGCGCGCTTGCGCATTGGCGTCACTGCAACTGGATGAAGCCGCTGCCGCCGCCAAACCCGACACCAATTGCCCATGCACCAGACTACGCTGATTCGAATCCGCGTCAGTCCATTGCACAGAGTAAACAATATGCACGTCATTTGGGCCAAGCAGCGTAAAATCGCCTGCCACAGGATTGGTAGATAGCGCCGTTAACGAGTAAACGCGACTACTGGACCACACGCAAATGTCTTGCTCACCATCCAAATCATCCTTGCCAGACCAATAACCTAATGGCATATCATCCATTTGACTAATACGGACTAACTGCGGAACAACAATACTTACTGTAGATTGGGCGCTGCTTTCCGCCGCCACAGCGGTACCCAGCGCGCAATAGAGCGCCAGGCAAAAAACGAAACACCGCTTACAAGTAAATATCGGCATGGTGCGCAAACAACCTCACACATCGAAACTCTTACCAAGATATTAGACGAGAAATTCCGAGTTTGCGTAGAAGTCAGCGGCGCGCGGCAAACGTGCCGTGCGCCGCCAATCCTGTGATTTGCGCTTACTCCGCAACCACAAATAAAGTAACGGTGCCGGTGTAGTTATCGGCGATTGCCGCCTCTAAATCAGCCTCAAGAATACTGACCGCCAACGTCGAGGTCTCGTCGTTTGCGCCATTACAATTCGCGCTTTTTGACACCGCACTGAGATTGCTCACCTTTTGACCCGCCACAATAGGAATCGCCGCATCTGAGCCATTAGTCCATTCCACAGAGAACGGAATGGTCGTCTCGGTTGCCTCACCATTGCTCACGCCAAATGCATTGCCCGCGAGGCTTCCGGTTGCTGTCAGGCTGTATTGGCGCAGCGTAGACCACACACAGATACCACTTGCGCTACCGCTCTGGTTACCCGTACTCCAAGTACCAAGGTCAATATCGGAAAGATTAGTAATCTGGATTTTACCGGGAACATTAGTAGAGACTTCAGCGCTACCCGTTGAATCTGCGCCTTTACTACCGTCGGACGCTGCGAACGCAGCGCTAGAAATACCACACAAGAAAACAAATGCTAATTTACTAGACAAGCTTGAGACATTTACCATTTCCGCAATCCCCATAGTGAGTACAGTGCCAGAGCACACGCTCTGTCACCTGATTGAGTAATGTAAATGCCCTCCTTCATTGGCCACGCTTTACCCTGACGCAGCCCCCTCTTCTTTAGAAGTCGAAATCCTTTTCTAAACAAGCGCGACGATTATTATTTGACTAGGGGGCATTGTCAATCATGTGTGTAATTATTTGTTGAGCTTTCCAATTTTAGCCTTCAAGATATTTAACGTATTATCTTAAATTCAAGGCATCGTCCAATTTACTCTTCGCGGATGGACGGAGGCACTTCACATAAGGACATGGCGTGAAGCATATTCTTTTTATTTTTCTATTCATCGGCCTAGCAAACTCTGGGCACGCGCAAATTACGATAGACCGCAATATTATTGATCTAAGCGCTGGTACTCGCCGCGCCGACATCAATGTGAGCAATACCGGGAAAAATACTGAAACCGTTGATATTTCACTTTTCGCCATCATTGACCCCGGCCTAGACAGCGAACAGCGCCACAGTCCAGAAAACCCCCGTGAATTAGGCGTGCTTGCTACCCCACGGCAATTCACTTTAGCGCCAGGGCAAAGCCGAAAAGTAAGAATTTCTTTTTTAAAAACGGCGACGGTAAAAGACAGTATTTATCGAATGCGGGTAACACCCAGAAGTGAATCAAGCGGCAATAGCAAGCCAGCCGGCACCGCCGTCAGTATTGCTATTGCCTATGAGCTTTTGCTGATTTTACGTCCCACCAAACCCGATGCTCGCCTGCTGGCCCACCGGGATCAACAATCACTAACCGTGAACAATCCCGGCAACAGCAATGTGATGTTATTTGATGGCAAGCAATGCAATAAACTTGGCGAAGCCTGCCAGCAGTTGGCGGGCAAACGTATTTACAGCGGAGCAGGCCATGTCTTCGCATTACCCTACCCAGATACACCAGTCAGATTTATGCTCGACGACGGTAGCAATACCCGCGGAGTGGAGTATTAAAACAGGTATCAGCTACGCTGAACCTGCTCCCAGCATTAGCGCAAATTTTAAAACAAATGCCCCAGCTTACCCGACTTAGTCGCGAGGTATTTGGCATTATGGGGGTTCTGGCCGGTTTGCAGAGGAAGCCGTTCAACCACGTCAACACCCTGATCGGTAAGGGCTTTGACCTTACGCGGATTGTTAGTCATCAGGCGAACTTTACCGATTTTCAGATGTTCACACATGACGGCCAATAAGCTGTAATCGCGCATATCGGCACCAAAACCAAGCTGCTCGTTCGCCTCAACAGTATCTGCACCGGCATCTTGCAATTTGTATGCGCGAATTTTATTCACCAAACCAATGCCGCGACCTTCTTGGCGCAAATAAAACAGCGCGCCACGCCCTTCCGTGGCAATGGCTTCCAGCGCCGCACGCAGCTGCGAGCCGCAGTCGCAGCGCATACTAAATAGGGCATCACCTGTTAAACACTCGGAGTGCACCCGCGCCAGCACAGGTTCACCGTCGCCTACATCACCAAGCGTGAGCACGACATGTTCCTTACTGTTTTCTGTGTCCTCAAAGCCATGTATATCAAACACGCCCCAGGGGGTGGGAAGCTTAGAGGATTCTATAAAACTAACCGCCACGGGTATCTCCACGAGCAAAACCGGTCGCGCATTTTACCAGCAGGATGCTCCCGAGGCGACCATTGTCGGCGTATTCAGTGATGACGAGGGGTCAGAGTCAGAATATTATTGTATTCCTGCAGGTTTACATGCTCTAAAAAGCTCATTCCTAGCAGTACTACGTGGGGGTAGTGACCTTCGATAACGACCGCATTGACATGGGGAACGGCAATCTCACCCAGCTGCACTTTATTCAGTGTTACGGCGTAGCCATCGCTCATTCCGCTCGCGGTAGCAACGACGGTCGGCACGCCCTGCTTATAGGCAACCCCCAGCCGCAGCGCCTCTTGAGAACTCATTGCCAAAATTGTCGCGCCAGTATCTATAAGCGCATCAACCCCACGGCCATTGATACTGATCTTCATCCGGTATTCATTGCGGCTATTTTTACGCAGTACCACGGTGGTAATCGGCGTTTGCTCATAAATCGCCCCCACCTGCTTATTCAAACCGAGCACCTGCCGCTGCCCCCCAATCTCGACCACAGCCTGCATTGGGGTCGCCGAGATCAAGTGCACACCTGAGGAGTCTCGCTGACCATTGCGCAGCAATTGCCGACGACCATCGATTTCGAATAAGGCCGCTTTATCAAACAAGCCTCGCACCACGATATTCGCCGACTCAGACCAGGCGAGGGCAGCAAAAAAAAGCAGCGCACCTGCAAGTACAAACTTCATTGCGACGGAGCGCCGTCGATCATCGCCATAAGCTCCGCGACAACGGCCTCAGGGTTTTCAGCTTGCGTAATAGCACTGATCATTGCGATGCTTTTTACCCCGGTCAGTAACACCTCTTTGGCCCGCTTTATGTCGATTCCGCCAATCGCAGTCAGTGTGTAATTATCCCCCAAAACCCCCACCCAACGCCGTAACTGCATCAAGCCTTGGGGACTGTAGGGCATGTCTTTGCTCGTGGTCCGGTACACCGGCCCAATTGCAATATAACTGGGCTGCAAACCATGCGCCCTCGCTACCTCATAATAAGTGTGGGTACTCACACCCAATCGTAAGCCAGCGCTGGCAATTGCCTCAATATCGGCAATATCCAGATCCTCTTGCCCCAAGTGAACCCCGTAGGCTCCCTCCGCAATGGCCAGCTGCCAAAAATCATTGATAAATACTCTGGCGCCATATTCCCGGCCAAGTGCCACCGCGCGCGCCACTTCCTTGCGAAGCGCCTCGCCCTGGAGGCCTTTAACCCTTAACTGGATAGTTTTTACCCCACAGGCCAATAAACGTTTAATCCAATCGGCGCTATCGACTACGGGGTATAAACCAAGCTCCCCCTCGCATGAAGGAAATACCGGCCGAGGCCCGCTTTGGGGGAGGCGTCGACTCAGACTCGGAAAATCAATCAACTGCTGAGGCCAACCAACATGGGCAACAGGACCCGGCCCGCCACCTAGCTGCACCCCCATCCGCAAACCCTGACTAACATAGGCTTTAGCAATCACTAACGCATCTGGCAAGGCATAGCCACGCGCTAAGCTTGCGGCAATGGCTGACGACAAGGTACAACCGGTACCGTGGGTATTTAAGGTGTCCACATTGGCACCACTGAGCCAAAACCCGTCGATACCGTCGGTCCAATAATCATGGCGCTGGTTATTGCGGGCAGTAAGATGACCGCCCTTAACCAGTACCGCACGGGCGCCGAGCGCGACAATATCAGCCGCCGCGCGCTCAACATCATCTAAGCCTTTGATCCGACGATTTAATATCGACTCCGCCTCGCTTAAATTGGGCGTCAGCAAGTCACAGCGCGGCAGGAGCTTTTCGATTAAACAGGCACTAAGGTTTCCATCCGTTAAGTCGCCACCGGTACTTGAGCTCAGCACCGGATCGCAAACAACAAAACCGCGGTAGCTATCCAGGTATTTCGCCACCATGCCGACCACACCTTCGTCAGCGAGCATACCGAGCTTGATGACGTCAGCCTGCAAATCACTGTCTAGCGCGTTAATTTGCGCTGCCAAGGTCCGCCGCGGTGTGACAGAAACATGACCAACAGCAAAACTATTCTGCGCAGTAATGGCCGTAATAACCGTACAGCCGTGCACACCAAAGTCATGAAATGTCGCTAAATCAGCCTGAATACCTGCACCACCACCAGAATCGGAACCCGCGATACTCCACACAATTGGTTTTTTACGACTGGCCATAATTTCTCAATATTTTTTGTCAACTAACATGCAGTATAGCCGCCACAGAAAGAAGGCAACACCGTAATTGCATATTCTCGAGCTACCGCTGGTTTTGGATTTTTAATGCGTACTCCACCATACTCAGTTCATTGTCACAAATGCCTAGGGGCGCCTCATGGCCAATAGCATGCCGCAGGATCCGCAAACCACATTACTCATCGTTGACGATGATCTCGCTGTGCGCGAATCAATGGCGGCGTGGCTAGAGGTCAGCGGCTATAGGGTATTTCAGGCGGCAGATGGGATCTCGGCTATTGAACACTGCCGCCTAAACCCACCAGATCTTATGCTCTGCGATTTACAAATGCCTAAAATGAATGGATTGCAGGTGCTGGCAATCATGGCAAAAGAATTCCCAAACCTACCTGTGGTGATGCTGTCTGGACAGGGCGAGATGAGCGACGTTATTCAATCGCTCAAACTTGGCGCCTGGGATTATGTGACCAAACCTATCATCGACATTGAAATGCTTGAGCGCGCAATGCAACGCTGCCTCGAGCGGGCTAAACTCATACAGGAAAATTGCGCATACCAGCGCAACCTTGAGGCTGCCAATGTAAAACTACAGCAAGCCCTCGAGCATATGAGCGCAGATGAGCAAGCCGGTAGGGAGTTGCAATTTCAAATGCTCCCGGAGAACGGCGCGCAATTCGATCAGCTCCAATTCTTTTACCGCTTATTATCTTCATCAACCTTGAGCGGCGACTTTGTCGATTATTTCCGAATCGACGGCAATCACATTGGATTTTACTTAGCCGATGTCGCGGGCCATGGTATTCCATCTGCCTTGGTGACCGTCATCTTAAAAAATACCATGGGCCGCTTTTTAAACGACTGCTGGCAGCAAGGTGACCATCTGTTGCTCGACCCCCAGCAAACCTTAAGCAGACTAAACAATCTCTTTCTAGAAGGCGGCCTGCACAAGCACGTCGCTATGTTTTATGGCGTCATCGACATAACAGAGAATAAACTGACCTATAGCAGCGCTGGCCATTTTCCCCATGCCATCCTATTTGAACAAGGTAGCGCACGTTACGAGGGCTATAAAAGCCCACCCGCTGGGCTATTTAGCCAAGCAAACTACCCAAACCACGAATGCGTACTGCATGAACGCTTTGCGTTGTTGCTAATCTCAGATGGTATTTTTGAAATCATGCCACAGCCGAGCTTATTAGAAAAAGAAGCCGCGCTACTCGCAATGATTGACAGCGAAGCGCTAAATCTCGATGATCTCATTCAAACGCTAGGCATTTCTATTGAGAGCAGCGACTTACCTGACGACATTACATTCTTATTACTGAAACGGTAACAGCACATGATTCGCTATGCGGAGACTGACAACACCCTGGTACTGCATTTCGGCAATGAGGTACGCTACACCCAATGCGGCCCATTAAATACATTATTAGATAATGTATTCTCGCGCGGAAAAATAAAAAATGTGCTTATCGATCTCACCGACGCCACTAGCATAGACAGTACAGGGCTTGGTCTACTCGCCAAAATCAACAACTATATTGAAGCCAATTTTCAGCACAAAACTGCAATTTTCAGCACCAATCCCGACATTACTCGCACTTTAGACACCGCCGGTTTCAGTGACATATTTATCATACTCAAACAAAAGCCACAGTTGGCGATTCAAGAAAGCGAATTACCTGAAAATATTGGTACAGACCGCGAAACAGCGGAAATGATTTTAAATGCCCATCGCGACCTTGCCGCGCTCAATGAACAAAATTGGCAGGAATTTCGAGGCGTGGTCTCCGCACTTGAAAAAGAACTACACCGCAAATAAGTAGCACCGGACATAGATTAGCAACGCCACGCTAGGCGCTAACATGGTCGGCATACAATGATGCACTTTATATGGAGCCAACAGTGGCAACTCAACAAGAAATCGCCATTTTCCTAGCCAAAGAATTTCCCGCAAGTCCATGCACAGTCGATGAGATTGGCCCTCAATCTGCGGTAGTTCGCCACAAAGTCGACGTCAGCGCGCTGCGACCCGGTGGCACAGTGTCCGGCCCAGTACTGATGACCACCGCAGACCTCGGACTTTACGCGGCGATACTCGGCGAAATTGGCATTGTGCCACTGGCGGTCACCACGAATCTCAATATCAACTTTTTACGCAAACCCGCAGCAGGCAAAGATATTATCGGGGTTTGCAAATTGATTAAAACTGGTCGTTTACTGATTATCGGCGAAGTTTCCCTCTATTCCGAGGGTGACGACCGAGCCGTCGCACACGCCGTCGGAACCTATGCCATTCCGCCGCGAGGCTAAGCTAAACCCGGCGCCGCGCTAAGCTACTGAATAACATCAAGCAAGTACGCCAAGGCCACCATCAAATAAAAGCTTGACGCCAACCACAAACAAAAAGAAATAACAGATCCGATAAATTGTGGCTTCACTGACCTTGTGCAACAGATAAAAGCCGAGCCGCACCCCAAGCGGTGCAATCGGCATTAATATTGCCGCCGTAAGTAAATTAGTACGATCAAAACTACCCTGCAGACTATAGGGTATTAACTTCACTACATTGACCACCGCAAAAAATATCGCCATGGTTCCCATCAGCAGCGATTTTTCTAAGCGTTGTGGCAGCAAGTAAATATTAATTGGCGGCCCTCCGGCGTGAATACCAAAGCTGGTAAACCCCGCGACTGCACCCCAAAAACCGCCGCGAATTTTGTTTGGTTCACGTCGAACTGCTGACGTGGGCTTAAACCAATAATTCAAACAAAAGGCGACCGCAATAAAGCCAATTAAAATGCGAATCATGTCCTCGGATAAATAGCGAAAGCCAATACTGCCAATGACAATGCCAATCATTGCACCGGGCAAAATAATTTTTAAATTGGGCTTACTCCACTGCCCACGAAAACTCCACAGCGCCACCGCATCCATAAGCAATAATATCGGCAGTAAAATTGCGGCCGCCTGAACTGGCGATATTGCCAAGCTCATTAACGGCACCGACACCACGGCGATACCACCGCCGAATCCGCCTTTGGCCATACCAAAAATTAAAATAGCGGGGACGGCGCATAAGTAAAAAAATGGATCGTCGATCACAATCCACGCTCCTCAATCACGTCGGCATCGAACAGCGCCTGCAACTCATCATGAGCGTCGCGGGCACTTTGCAGCAGTGCTTCACGGTCGTTAAAAACCTGGTGCTGCTGGGCCAGCAACGCTTCATCATGCTGTTGAAAACGGCTGATTCTGGCCTGCGCCCGCGCCTCACTCAAACCTAGCCCCATCAGAGCTATACGACTCATCTCCAAGCTTGAGTGAAACGTTTCCCGAATTGGCGTCGCGCCCAGCTCCAGTAAGCGGTGAACGTGAAACCGACTTCTAGCCCGCGCAATAAACTTAATATGGGGGTATAAACGACTGACCAATTCCGTAATTTTAATATTCGTTTCGGGGTCATCCGCCGCCAGCACAAAATACTCGGCCTTGTCGGCGTCGACCGCCCGCAATATTTCCGGGCGCAGTGGATCGCCGTAAAACACCGGCATACTATCAATACTGCGCGACAGTTCGATCGTGTCTACCGACAAGTCCAATGCGACAAAAGGCACCCGTTGTGCGCGCAGAATTCGCGCCACAATTTGCCCCATGCGGCCCATACCAACAATAACTACCCTCGGCTGGTCACTCTCAATTTCTTCGTATTCCGGCGGCACGCTTTGCGGCTGAGCCTTGGGTTGTAACACCTTGGCAATGAGAATAATCAAAAATGGCGTTAATGCCATCGACACCGTAATGGCCAAAATTAGCATACTGTGCAACTCGGCGCTGAATAGCTGCTGCTGGCGAGCAATTTGAAAAATAACAAAAGCGAACTCGCCCCCCGCCGCCAACACAATGCCCAATTTCAAGGCGCTACTACGGTCTAAGCCCCCTAATGTTTTACCAAGCAAAGCCAGTACTGGCAGTTTGATAATCATCAACAGCGCACTTAAGCCAAGTACCGTTAGGGGTTCTTGCAACAATAGATGAACATCAGCGGTCATCCCCACGCTGATAAAAAACAAACCGAGTAACAGCCCCTTAAAGGGCTCGATCTGCGACTCCAACTCATGGCGATACTCCGAGTCTGCGAGCAGCAATCCCGCGAGGAACGCCCCTAGGGCCATCGACACCCCGGCCAAGTCCATTAACCAAGCAGTGCCAATCACCACCAACAATGCCGTCGCGGTCGAGACATCCTGTAGCCCCGTTCTGGCCACCATACGAAACACCGGTCGCAGCAAATAGCGACCACCGACGACCACTGCCGCGATACACAGCAGTATCCGCACAACCGATGTACCGGTTTCGGCACCGTCTGCGCCGCTATTGCCACTGAGCAGTGGCACCAGCGCAATGAGTGGAATCGCGGCAATATCTTGAAATAATAAAATAGCAAACGCCAAGCGCCCATGGGGACTGCCAAGCTGTTTACGCTCAGCCAGAATCTGCAAGCCAAACGCGGTCGATGACAAAGCCAAGCCCAGCCCTAAAACAATTGCCGTGCGAATTGGCTGATCAAAACTAAAATACGCTACGGCGCCGATTAAAAGACCACTGAGCGCGACCTGCGCAAACCCCACCCCAAACACCGCGCGACGCATAAGCCACAAGCGCTTTGGCGACAATTCCAAGCCAATAATAAACAGCAGCAACACCACCCCAAATTCAGAAAAATGGGCGATATTTTCAGGATTGTGGATCAGCTCCAGAGCCGCCGGGCCAATAGCGACACCGGCTATTAAATAACCCAATACCGCACCCAATTGCAGACGTTTGGCCAGTGGCACTACGAGTACTGCAGCCAACAATAGAACCACCATTGCCTGGAGCAGGCTGCTTTCATGGGGCATTGAAATCTCCGGAATAAATTACGAGGTGCGGGTTTGTCGCATAACAAAGCCCCGCCGCAAGTTGATGACGGCGTTATTTTTACACGATAAAAGCTGGCGTCCTAAGTGTTTTATCGGCTAATCACTATTCCCGCCACGGGAGCGGCGGTGCAATGAGCGGCGCGCCGTCAAAGCCGGAAATACTGCCGAAACGAGAACTCCCTGCCTCCCAATCCCGCTGGGCCTGAGTAATTTCGGCGCGACTGTGACCAACAAAATTCCACCACAGCGTAATATCACCCGCAAAAGGCTCACCGCCTAAAAAGATAATTTGGCTATTGGGGCTTAGCGTTACCTGCAGCTCATTAGCACCAGGACTAAAATACGCCAAATCATTCTCTACAAAGCGCTGACCGCAGACCGCGATGTCGCCTTGCAGCACCAATATGCCGTACTCAAAACGCGTGTCCAAGGGCAAATAAAGCTCGTCGCCCGAGGCACTGACAATATCCACCGCCAGTAGCGGCGAGTAAATTTTTGCAGGCGACTGCTCGCCAGCATAGCGCCCGGCGAGCAAGGTAAGCTGACTATCTCCTTGCCGCCAGACTGGCAGCTCGGGGTAGTGATCAAAAGCGGGTTCGCACTCTCGATCTTGATAGGGCAGCGCAATCCAGAGTTGCGCGGCGTGCAATTGCTCGCTACCGGCCAAAGACTCCTCGGTGTGACTAATGCCGCGCCCCGCTGTCATCAAATTGACCTCACCGGGACGAACCTCTGCCACGTTACCAAGACTATCGCGGTGTAAGACCTCCCCCGCCACCATCCAGGTAAAGGTTTGCAAACCGATATGAGGATGGGGGCCCACCTTCATGCCCGTGCCATCCCGGAAAACCGCTGGACCAGCATGATCAAGGAAACACCAAGCGCCGATCATGCGCCGCTGTCTTGAGGGGAGAACGCGATTGACCGTTATACCGCCGCCAATTTCCGCGCTGCGAGCACTAATCTTTTGAATGGGGTCTATGTGGCGTGGGCAATCTGAAGACTGCGAAGCCTCTGAGTCATGCTGCTGATTACTCATAATATCTCCATGAAGTAGACACTATTTTCCGCTTTAGACCTCAAAGACTAGCAGCAAGCCTCACAACTGAGCAATGATCTTAGAGAAGCGCTCAATCATGGGCATCACAATCTCTGGCTTGTCCCAATTTTGCATGCCCACGCCAATATTACAGCGGTCTACGCCGCAATCGCGATAGTATTTAAGTAAATCTGGGGTCACCTCAGCCATTACCACTAGGGTAACCTCTACGGCGTCTGGCTTGCGGCCAAATTCACCAAGCAAGTCTCTAAACGCTTTAATCGACGCCTTAACATCAGGCAGCGCTACATCTACGGGCATCCAGCCGTCGGCCCACTCCGCCGTGTGGCGCATACCCAACGGCCCCATTGCACCAAAAATCATTGGTGGACTGCGCAGCGGCTTAGGCTCAAACCACACTGGATCAAAATCGATAAACTCACCGTGAAATTCCGGCGCCTCATCGGCAAACAGGGCCCGTGTCGCCGCCACGGTTTCCTTTAATACCCCGTAGCGACGTTGCCATGGCTGCTGACTTACATTTTCAAATTCCTCTTGATTCCAGCCCACGCCGCTGCCGATCAGCACCCGCCCGCCGGAGAGGCGATCCAGCGTCGCAATCGTTTTGGCTTGGGAAAACAGTTCGCGCTCCATCAGCAGAGCAATGCCAGTACCCAGCTTTAATGTTGACGTCGCCGCTGCCGCTGCCATCAGTGAAATATAGGGATCCATCATTTCTTTATAAGGCTCGGGCAGCTCCCCCCCCGCCGGATAAGCGGTGCTTCGGCAGCGCGGAATATGACTGTGTTCGCCATACCACAACGACTCAAAGCCGGCGTCTTCCAGTGTTTTAGCCAACTCCGCCGGATCCGGATCATTTACTGTGTTCATCGAACTGAAGCCAAGATGCATAGTCGCGCCCTTTCTTATTATTGCTGTGTAATCGCTTAGTCTAGGTGCAAGCGCGTCGTTGCAGCTATACCTCACATTGATGAGATGAAAACCACTACTGTCATCAACTTGTCAACAGAGTGTCTTATTGTCTACATCAAGACTATTGCAAACACACCGTTGCTCGCTAGCAAAAGGTATCCCACCGACCTCTATGACTCTAGCAATTCGTGAGCCTATGCTACCGTTTCGTTTTTTTAGCGCTAATCACACTACGTACCGCGCCGTCATGGGTCTTGCTCTAAGCTTGCCCATCGCCCTTAGTGTGTGGATGGCAAGCCGCCCCCTACAAGCGCTTAGTTTGAGCGACTACCGCAGCTACCAGTGCAGCACCCAGGGCGCGAGCACAAAACCAACATTTAAAATTCTCACCTTGTTTTACAATTATGCCACCGACTTTGCCGACTATTTATGCGCCAGCGCACTGTTTGCCAAATCCTATTCTGGCGTTGAGATACGCTGGCGACCGCGGGCCTACCTAAGCCCACAACATATTCTGGACGAAGAGTTCGATATCTTTTGGAATCGCCACCATATCGTGGCGGGCTTGGTGCCGGAGTTCAGCAATTACTACCGTGTTTTACAGCAAACGCCTAACTACGCTCTGTACTGGATTAGCCAAGACAGCACACCTCAGCTAAACAGCGACTACCTCCAAGGCAAGGTTATCGGCTTCTCCCGCGACAGCCAAAGCCAAAGCCAAACCCATTTTCTGCAACCCATGGCGGCCTTAAAGCAGGCGGGTATTAATCTTAACGCCGACCAAAAAAAGTTTTATACCGACCCCAGCGCCCTTTACGCCGCGTTTAAAAATCGCGAAGTCGACATGATCAGCACGGCTATTTCGCAGGCAAACAACTTAAATTTAAGCACGTATTACAGCTTACTTATTAATCCCGAGGTGCCGTCGGGGGCGTGGTTTATCAAAAACCAACTCCACCACAGCCACCATCGCGCATTAGAATGCGAAATCATCCGCGGCCTTCAGGTTTACGCGCCCTTGCTCGCCCCCCTGCAGCAACTAAGCGCCCAAACCGTGGACTGCCCATGAAATCACTGGGGCTATCTAAGCCGAATTGGCTTATCAAGTTAGCGGCTGTGGCGGCTGCCAGCCTCTTGCTTATCGCCTTTAATCACTGGCTTAGCCTTAATTACCTCAGCCGCTCACTGGCACAGCAACTGCGAGAAACCCTGCCAAATAAGATTATTGAAGCGGGTATTAACGAGTCTTTTCACGACAGCCTTAACGACTATTTAGTCAAACGCCTCAATCACGATTTTGCTCAACTTCACGTTAACAGCGCATTTAGCGCGGTACAGCAATGCCAAGCCCAAGTGCTGCGCATTCATAACAAAACATACGCCAACGCTGCCAATACAGCGCGAATAATCAGCCTGCACTGGCCAATTAACGACCATATTCAAGAGTTGAAACTGGGCCTCGCCTGCCAGTGGCAGTGGCCAAAACTGATTGCCAGCCAATTATTTCTGAGCCTACTGGGCTTGCTGATGTGGACCGCTGTCGCCCCGCCACTGTCGCCGCGTAGAAAGCAGCTGCTTCGCGCCCTGACCGAACAAGGTGTAAATCGACGCCAAGCCGAACAGCTCAGCAGCACAGCCGACGACTACTCGCCGAGGCAGGAGCAGGCCTTAACACTGTTTTTGCGCAGCAATTATCCCTACCCCAGCTACTACCTTGCGCATTTAAACACCGGCGGCTTTAAACACTCCTCTCCCAGCGCGCTGGCGTGGTTGGAATTTGCACTACGACAGCGCCCCAAGGACATCGCCGATGCCATCGCCATCGCCGAATCCCCAGCAGAGCTTAGCCTCTGCCCGGCCACCAGCACCGTCATCGTTCATGGCTATGCGCTTAAGATGTCGTCTACACCATTTATGTACTACCTCTGGTATGCCTACCGCCGACACCAAAACCCAGTCGATGGCTGGTTTACCAACCCCCCGTCCAATCGCCCCGATCGCCGTGCCGATCAAGAAATCATTGCCTTAATGCAGCGCTACGGTGGGCACGCCAAAGCCATTAAAGATTTAAGTGAAAAAGGCCTGCGCGCCAAAACCTTAGATCAGAATCGCAGCAAAATTAAAGATGAACTCTGCCAATTATTCGGCGAAGAACTGGCCGCGCCCTTTTTATTTGAATCTGCGCGCGACCCGCAAACCGCACGTTCGCAATACCGTTTAGCACTGCCCGCTACAGCCATAAGTATTCATGCCCCCAAGAGCACATCAACGCGTATAGCAACGCCAAGCAACTAAATAATTCCCACGTAAAGTGCCCGTAAATAGCGACCTGCGAGGGAGCACGCGCGTTTAGAGACATCTCTAAACCCCTGTAGATGTCTTTGTCACAAAGCCGACACACACAGACACGACAATCCCCCTGACTTATTTCCGTGGCCATTTTGACGCGCCGTTCACCAACACCGTAATTACATCATCAACAGGAGACTCCAATGAATTCCCTCGGCAGCAAACGCCTATCGTATTACCTCATGACAGGACTAGCGGCAGGCATGCCCAGCCTCGGTTTGGCGCAAAACAAACTTGAGATGATTACCGTCACCGCTGCGCCTATCCGCGACAGCCAGCAAGCGGCTTTTGACGCTAAGAAATTTGCCGACAATTATGTAGAGATTATCTCTGCCGATACCATCGGTCGCTTTCCAGACCAAAACCTCGCCGACTCCCTTGGCCGCCTACCCGGCTTGGCAATAGAGCGCGACCAAGGCCAAGCCCGCTACATTAATTTACGCGGCGCCCCCTTTCGCTATACCAGCATCGCCTTTGACGGCATTGATGTGCCCGGCGCTGAAAATGGCCGCATTCCGCGCTTTGACAGTATCCCCTCTGTTATTACCCGCACCGTAGAAGTGAATAAAGCCATTCTGCCAAGTATGCCAGGAGAGGCGGTGGCGGGATTTATTAATATTAAAACCTTTAGCCCCTTTGCGAATGAGGGCTGGTCTTTCGCCGCTGATGTCGGCTTGGGTGAACAAAAGCTCGGCGGCGGTGATATTGAGAAATACGGCTTGCGCACCTCGTGGTCGAATGAAAAATTTGGTTTTGTCGCCTTTGTCTCAGAGAACAGCCGCGAACAAATTACCGACAACCGCGAATACGATTTAGAACGCGATGCCGCCACCGGTGAGCTGATTGTGAATGAGCTCGATTTTCGCAGTTATAAAGTGACCCGCGAAGATTCGGCCTACGGCGGCACCTTGGAATATCGCGGCGACGACACCGTGCAACGCCTGTTTATTTCCACGCTCTACAGCGAGTTCATCGACAAAGAGCAGCGCAACCAATTTGTGTTTGCGTTTAACACCCCCGCAACCGGCGTCAGCGGCAGCAATCAAGACGTGAGCGTACAGCGCTTGCTGGAATACGGCCAATACGAAAACTCAACCGAGTCGAATACCCTTGGCGCAGATTTCCAATTGGGCGAATGGCTGCTTGAAACGCGGGTAAATGGCACCGACACCGAATTTAAAATGAACCTGCCGATTCCCCGCAGCGTTGGTGGTAGCGCGGTGGCAAGCTATGACTTGAGCGATATCGAAGATCCAAAACTCTATCTCGACCGCGACCTTGCCACAATTAACTACGCCAGCACCATTGGCATTCACTACGGCCAATTGCTCGAAATTAATGGCTTAAAAATAAAAGCCGACGCCGAGCGCGAACTGAGCTGGCTTGGTAAGAACATGGTGCTAAGAACTGGCGTGCAGCGCGATACCCGCGATGCCGATGGCTTTGTTGCTACCCCCGCTATTAAATCCTTCCCAGCCTCGGTAAACATCGACGATTACAATACCGGCAATCCCTGGGACAGTAATACCACTAACACTATTGGCGCCACCTATTACAATAATATCGGCCTGCGCGGCGCTTGGGCCAGCACCGGCGGGCTCGGCCCAGTCACCCCTAGCGAAGACGGCCAGATTGCCATTAATGAGGAAATACTCGCCGCCTATGTGATGACCACCACTGAACTCGACTGGGGTAATGTTGTGGTCGGCACCCGAATTGAGCAAACCGACTACCGCAGTAAAGGTAGTGTTAATGGCGACCCCATCTCGTTCAGCGACGACTTCATTAATGTACTACCCAGTGTGCACTTCAATATTAATTTGCAAGAAGACCTCAAGCTGCGCGTCTCGCCCACAACCGGCTTAAACCGCCCCACCTACGATGAATGGCGCGCCGCCGCTAAAGTGGATCTAATCAACAAAGAAGTCACCGGTGGCAACCCAAGCCTCGAGGCCGAAGAAGCCACTGGCATCGACACCTCCTTAGAGTGGTATTTTGCACCGGCCAGCATCCTCTCTGCTGGCGCCTTTTATCGCACTGTCGACAACGTGATTTACGCCGACACGAGTACCATTGATGGCGGCGTTTACCTGCCTAGCGCGGCAGGCGAAAGCTGGGCATACAAAGGTTCGGTAAATGGCGACAATGGCAAAATGCACGGTGTGGAATTGAACTTTGTCGGCCACGCCAGCGACCTGCTCAACGCCGCTCACGGCTTTGGTATTAGCGCCAACCTAACCGTGCTCAACAGCGAGTTCCAAGCTCTAAATGGCGACCGCCACGACCTGCCGGGCACCTCGGACCTACTCTACAATTTCTCGGTATTTTACGAGGACTACGGGCTATCGACCCGAATCAATTACCAGTATCGCGACGAGTGGATTTCACCCATCGAAGACCCAAATGAAAAATGGGGCGAGCAACAGCGGGTAGATTTATCGCTGAGCTATGAACTGCCCTTCGACTTTGACGGCGCCACCATGTCGGTCTACGCCAACGCCAATAACATAAGCAATGAAACCGATGTGCGCTACGCCAGCAATGGCACCATCAACCAATCCGAAAGCTATGGTCGCCGCTATTTGCTAGGTGTGCGCCTACATTTTTAAGTGCGGTTCAAACGGTGGTGCAGAACCGCACCACCGTAAAATTGATTTTCCAAGCCATTAATTAATTCAGGAGTTCAACCCATGAAAATCCAATCTCGCGGTATTGCTCTCGCCATTAGTGCACTACTCACATTCAGCGCAGCGCCATATTTACAGGCCGAAACCCAAACGACGCCACAAACTAAAATAGACGATTCCTCGCGCTTACTCCCCCTCGAAGGCGGCTCCAATTTTAGAGACCTTGGCGGCTATACCACCGCCGACAATAAAACCGTGCGCAGCGGCGTATTATTTCGCTCCGGCACCATGAGCAGCCTTACACCCGCCGACGAAAAAACCTTAAATAAACGCCATTTTAAAACCGTGGTTGATCTGCGTTCACAAGAAGAGCTAGCGCTTTACCCTAACCGCTGGGTGAGTCACAACCCGTCAATTAGCTATATTAACCATTCCTATAGCATGACCACCATGAACCTCAATTCGCAAAAAGAAGCAGGTAAGCCAATAGGCATTGAAGGCTTTTACGGCAATATTTCTGAGCTATACCAGCCGCAAATGAAAATGTATTTTCAAGAATTGCTCAACAACAATACGCCACTGGTGGTGAACTGTTCGGCAGGGCAAGACCGAACTGGCTTTGCCTCTGCCCTCTTGCTTAGCGCGCTGGGCGTGCCACGAGAGACTATTGTTCAGGACTATTTGCTGTCTACCCAATACCGTCGGCCAGCCGTTGAACGGGGCGATGTCGATTTAGAAGCCGCCGCCAAAACCAATGCCTTCGCTAAAATGATGCTGCATTACAATAAAAAAGAGAGCAAAGGCCCGATGCCACTCATCACCGCCGACGGCACACCGTTTATCAATATTGCCTTTGCACATATTGAGCAAAAATATGGCTCAATCGAAAATTATTTAGACCAAGCGCTTGCCGTAGGTCCCACAGAAATCAACAAACTCAAGACACTGTATTTACAATAATCCCGCTCTAGCGCAGCGGCATTATTGCTGATGCCAGAAAGGCATACCCAAGGTTGGGGTGGATGGCGAAGCGGTTTGTCGCTCTGGCATTGCCCCCGCCAAGGTGGCTAGGCGGCCCGCCGCAACGGCGTCGCGAAAGGCTCGCGCCATCAATACCGGATCCCCCGCCTGGGCAATGGCGGTATTCAGCAGAATACCGTCGTAGCCCAATTCCAAGGCCTGCACCGCGTGGGAGGGTTTACCTATACCGGCATCGACAATGAGCGGCAGCTCGGGAATCCGCTCGCGAATGGTTTGTAAATTATAGGGATTCATCAGCCCCCGCCCAGTGCCAATTGGCGAACCCCAGGGCATCAACACCTGACAACCGACATCGCGCAAGCGCTGGCAGATCACCAAGTCATCGGTGCAATATGGAAACACTTTGAAGCCGAGTTTAATTAACTGCTCGGCGGCCTCCACCGTGCCAAGAGGGTCAGGCTGTAAATTATAATCATCGCCCACCACTTCCAGTTTTAACCAATCAGTTTCAAACAACTCCCGCGACATCTGCGCCAAGGTCACCGCTTCCTTCACGCTATGACAACCCGCCGTATTAGGTAATAAGGTTTTATTCAAACTTTTTAACTGCTGCCAAAATCCCTCGCCACCGGCTTCACTCGGCGACTGCCTGCGCAGCGACACGGTAATAATCTCCGAACCCGACACGGTAATCGCTTCGCGCATTACTGCTGGCGAAGGATAAAGCGCGCTGCCAATTAAGAGGCGGCTGTGGAAGCTTTGGCCGTAGAGGGTCCAGTTATCTGGCTGTGGTGTTGTCATTTTATAGCTCTGTGTTTTTTAGTCGGACGTCGGGCGTCTGAGGTCGGACGCGCTGGCAGAGTGTGCTTCGTCAGACATCCGACCTCAGACGTCCGACTTGCCGTCACCCGCCTTGCACTGGCGCTAATACATCCACTTGATCACCGGCATTTAAACGCAGATCGCCATACTGTGATCGCGGAACAAAGTCGCCATTTATCGCTATCGCAATTTTCTCGCACTCAAAGCCCCATAGCGGAAGCAGCTCAGCTAGCGCTAAATTCGCATCGCATTCACGGCGTTTGTTATTCACACTAATTGAAATCATTTGGGCACTCTATCCATCAATTTTTCCACTTATACCGTAACGCTATTTTCGGTTTGTTCCGCCAGCATCGCCAAAGCATTCTCCACTAACTGGGGGCTGAGTAAGTAGCCGTGGCGGTATAAGCCATTCACCGTTAGCAAGCCCGCCTCGCAATTCAGCACTGGCAAATTATCGGGCATCGCCGGCCGACAGTGGGCAAAGGCGTGAAGCAAACTCGCCTCGGCAAAACCACTGTGCACACTGTAAAGCGCAGACATTAATTCTAGGGTCGAGCGCACGGTAACGGGCTGCATAGCTTCACTTTCAATTTCCGTCGCGCCAATCACGTAGCGATTATTTGGGCGCGGTGAAATATACAATTTATAACGCGGGTGCATCAGCCGCACCGGCCGTTGCAAATTTACTTCCGGCGCACGAACCCACAACACTTCGCCGCGCACACCGCGCAAGCCTGGCAATTGAGCTTTAGCACCAAGACCACGGCTGTCCACCACCCAATCAAACGCCAGCGTTTCATTGCTCAAAATAATACGCTTGGGGGCAAGACTGACGACCTCGCTATATTCAAACCACTTACCTCCCAGCTTAGTGATCGCCACCTCTAATGCCGACAACAAGGCCCCGTTATCAAGATAACCTTCGTCGGCAAGAAACAGACCCGAGCTATAACGTTCAGCCAATTCAGGCTCTAAATCCCGCAAACGCATGCGATCGATGCGTTTGACCCTATCGTAATGATCAGGGACTTTCGCTTGCAACTGTTGTTCAAAATGTCGCAAGCTGGATTTATCCAAATCGTGGGCCACGACCACACTGCCATCCATGCCGTAACTAATAGTTTGCCCAGTTTGCTGTTCTAATAATGCAATCTGCTCCGGCCACCAGCGCAGCGCCATCAAACCCCAGTCAAACACCTGACGCTCGGCACTGGCCACTTCGCTATAAGGCGCCAACATCGACGCCGCCACCCGCGCAGCACTTAACTCGCCAGCGCGACTACCGCGATCGAACAAACTCACGCGGTGGCCATTTTGCAATAGCTTCCACGCGAGGAGGCGGCCGAGGAGGCCTGCACCGGCGATACCGATGTGAATCGGGTCGGACGTCTGATGTCTGATGTCTGATGCGGCGCTCATACCTCAGACTCCAGACACCCGACGTCCGACTCGCCCTTACACCTTCTGATATATCTCACTGCCCAGCTCTTTAAACTCTGCGGATTTTTTCTGCATCTCTGCTTCCAGTTCATCCTCTTCTAGTTTGGCGGCGTAGTCGCGAACGTCTTGGGTGATTTTCATGGAGCAGAACTTTGGGCCGCACATAGAGCAAAAATGTGCGACCTTGGCAGATTCTTTGGGCAGGGTTTCGTCGTGGTACGACCGTGCCGTGTCGGGGTCTAAACCGAGGTTGAATTGATCTTCCCAGCGGAATTCAAAGCGGGCTTTGCTCAGGGCATTGTCGCGCAACTGGGAGCCGGGGTGGCCCTTGGCCAAGTCTGCGGCGTGGGCAGCAATTTTATAGGTGATGATGCCGGTTTTTACGTCATCTTTATTGGGTAAACCCAAGTGCTCTTTTGGAGTAACGTAGCAAAGCATCGCACAGCCATACCAGCCGATTTGGGCAGCGCCAATACCCGAAGTGATGTGATCGTAGCCAGGGGCAATATCAGTGGTCAGCGGCCCCAAGGTGTAAAAAGGCGCTTCGTCGCAGTGCTTGAGCTGCTCGGTCATATTCTCGTGAATCATCTGCATGGGCACATGACCGGGACCTTCGATCATCACTTGCACATCATGTTTCCACGCGCGTTTAGTTAATTCACCTAGTGTGCGTAGCTCGCCAAACTGCGCTTCGTCATTGGCGTCGGCTACTGAGCCGGGACGCAGGCCGTCGCCAAGCGAGAAGGACACATCATAGGCCTTCATGATCTCGCAGATGTCGTCAAAATGGGTGTAGAGAAAATTCTCTTTATGGTGAGACAAACACCACTTCGCCATAATCGAACCGCCCCGGGACACAATGCCGGTCACGCGTTTCGCGGTCAGCGGCACATAGCGCAGTAACACGCCTGCGTGAATAGTAAAATAATCTACGCCCTGCTCTGCTTGCTCAATTAAGGTGTCGCGGAAAATTTCCCAGGTCAAATCTTCGGCTACGCCGTCGACTTTTTCCAGCGCCTGATAAATCGGCACAGTGCCCACCGGCACCGGCGAATTGCGCACAATCCACTCGCGGGTTTCGTGAATATTTTTGCCGGTAGACAAGTCCATCATGGTATCTGCGCCCCAGCGAATACCCCAAGTGAGCTTGGCCACTTCCTCTTCAATGGACGAACCCAGCGCCGAGTTACCGATATTGCCATTCACCTTCACCAAGAAGTTACGACCAATAATCATCGGCTCTAATTCAGGGTGGTTGATATTGGCGGGAATAATTGCACGGCCACGCGCCACTTCCTCGCGGACAAACTCCGGTGTAATTTCCTTTGGAATACTGGCGCCAAAGGCATTGCCAGGATGCTGAAAACCCAGCTCCCCCGGAAGCTCGCCCGCCTCTTTGGCGGCGGCTAAGGCCATGTTTTCGCGGATAGCGACATATTCCATTTCCGGGGTAATAATGCCGCGCCGAGCGTAGTGCATCTGACTGACATTTTTACCCGGTAAAGCCCGGCGGGGATTGCGTTTTAAATCAAAACGCAATTGCTGCAAGCTTAAGTCTGCTGCGCGTTTGCGGCTATATTCGGAGCTGTCGCCAGCGAGTAATTCGGTGTCATTGCGATCAAAAATCCATTGATCGCGAATCGGCGCCAAGCCTTTGCGAATATCAATATTGGCCTTGGGGTCGGTATAAGCGCCCGAGGTATCGTAAACCCGCACCGGTGGATTTGGCTCTAGGCTGGTGCTGCCATCTCTGGCCTGCACTGGGGTCGCTGTTAACTTGATCTCGCGCATCGGCACCTGAATATCGGCGCGACTACCCTGCACATATATTTTTGACGAACCCGGCAATGGCTCAACTGAGGCAGCATCTACTTGGGCGGTATCGCGGAGCAGTGGATAATCAGAACTCATGGTTTCCCCTTTTTGCGCACAGCACAGCGCAAGTCTTTGATTCAATGTTTTAAAAATAAAACCAAAGAAGGAAATTCAGATCGGCTCAGTTTGCCACAACGCAGAGGGACCTCTGCTGAGAAGATCTTGTTTCCTACGCTGGCATTATCCAGATCAGGTCTACGGGATTCGAAAACGATCTCAGCCATTGCGTATTTCATACGCGGGCACCCCGACAAGAGTTGCTAGTGTAGGACGCATACAGGGGGGATAGCAAGACTATAAAAACTAATTACAGGATTAAAACCCGCGCCTATTTATATTTCCATGCAATATGCCTATCATGCTTATTGCAAAAAAAGCTTGCACCCATTGATGGGGCTCGCCTTCCGATTCAAAATCTGTAAGTAACAGATTTACAATTTATTATTATAATGCGCTGCAAAGGATTGCTGGGCTTACTCCTCTGCGTGCACAAAAGGAACTTGCCATGCTCGGTATACTTAATCGTTACAAAAGAACGATCTTCAGCACTTTTTTGTTCAGTTTAATCGCGCTACTCGGCGCTTGCGGTGGCGGCAGCAGCTCTTCTGGTGGACCCTCCGTCACGCTAAGTTCACTCACAATTACCCCCCAAACGAAGCAGTTTGCCGTGGGCACCACCGAGCAATTCACTGCCACCGCGCGATACTCCAACGGCGCCACCGAAGATGTTAGCAGTCGCGTAAACTGGCTTAGCGCCGAGGAGTCTATCGCGAGCGTTAACGCCACAGGCTTAGCAAGCGGACTCAGCAAGGGCAAGACCACTATCACCGCAAGTTTCCAAGGTAAGACAGCCTCTACCGCTACTGATGGCGTAACAATAAGTGATGCCTCGATGACCGAGCTGCAAATCAGCCCCCAAGACACAAACATAGCAAAGGGCTTAAGCAAGCAATACAGCGCAACAGGCATATTCTCCGATGGCAGCCATCAAGATGTCAGCGCCACCGTCCAGTGGCTATCCAGCAAACCCAGCATTGCAACGATTTCAGCGAGCGGCCTAGCCACGAGCAAAGCCGTTGGCACATCGCTTATCTCAGCCAGTCTTGGTAATTTCACCGACAGCGCAAACTTGGTCGTTGGCGCCGCAACATTACAGCAAATCGAACTTTCACCTGCTAGTGCCATCATCGCCAAAGGGTTATCAAAAAAGTTTACTGCTACCGGCGCATACTCTGACGGCAGCCGCACCGATATTAGCAACAATGTAACTTGGCAATCTGCAGACACCACGCTCTTAGCCGTTGACAGCAGTGGCTTAGCAACAGCAAAAGCGATCGGCGACCCGATTGCTCTCACCGCCACACTGAATGGCGTAACGGCTTCGGCAGCCGTCGAGGTTTCCGACGCCGTATTAACAGCTCTTGCCGTAAGCCCCGCTACCGCGAGTATTCCTAAAGGCCGCAACCAACAGTTTGTCGCCACCGGTAGCTATTCTGACGGCAGCACAGCAACCATTACCAACGCCGTTAACTGGACAAGCGCCGACACCAGCGTAATTGCAATTGATAGCCAAGGGCTGGCTAGTGCGCTCAAACTAGCGAGCGACACACTGATTACGGCCAGCACAGAAGGGCTGAACGCAACCGCAGCAATGAGCGTGACCCCAGCCGTTTTAGACAGCGTTGAGGTTTCACCAAGCAATACCACTACCCCTAAAGGTACCTCGCAACAATACACGGCAACAGCAATTTACAGTGACAATAGCAATTTGGATGTCACGACTACAGCCACTTGGCTGTCGTCAGACCGAAGTGTTGCCGACATCAGCAACGTTTCTGGCAACCAAGGCTTTGCCATCGCCAGAACCCCAGGGACGGTAGAAATTAGCGCGAGCCTCGACGGCAAAAAAGGGCAAACCGAACTCACCGTATCGGAAGCCGAATTGCGTGCAATACAAGTCACACCCAACAACAAAAACTTAGCCAGTGGCTTTCAACGCCAATTCACGGCCACAGGTTTCTATACCGATGGCAGCAATAAGCAAATTAATGAATTAGTCAGCTGGGAATCCAGCAATAGCAGCATTGCATCTATCGACAATAGCGAAGGCAAAAAAGGCCTCGTGCAGGCCGCCGACACCGGCACCGGTACAGTCAGCATTCGTGCCTTTTCCGGGGAAATTTCTGGCTTTGCCGCGCTCAATATTAATGCCGCGAGTCTGCAATCCATTACACTGAGCCCAACAAATGAGTTGGTAGCAATGGACCCCGACACCCGCCTAGCTTTCTCGGCAAGCGGTAGCTTTTCTGATAGCACTCAATTAGATATTACTCAGCAAGTAACGTGGTCTTCTAGTGATGATTTAATTGCATCCATTAGCAATGTAGACGGCGAAAATGGCCAAGCAACGCCGGTAGCAGTCGGTAGCACCGAAATATCTGCCACACGTAACACGATCAGCAATAAGACTACGCTGACCATTACCGCAGCAGTCCTTGAAGAAATCACCGTGACACCAGCTAGCGCTACCGTTCCCGCCGGACAACAAAAGCAGTACACCGCCACCGGCAGCTACTCCGATAACAGCACGCAAGATATCACCCAAACCGTAAGTTGGAAGACCGACGACCCATCTGTTTCAATCAGCAATGCAGCAGGATCAAAGGGACTCGCCACAACGACGGCAAGTGCTGCGAGCAAGCAGATTAAAATCAGTGCAGCAATAGGTGAGCTCAGCTCCAACAAAGCCAACTTAATCGTGACCTCGGCAATCCTAGATAGCATCGCCATCACCACCCAGCCCGCAGGAATAAACGAATCTCCGGCTGGCAACGAAGTGCAATTTATTGCCACAGGAACATTATCTGACGGATCGACCAGCGACTTGACCCAATCAAGCAGCTGGACTGTGCTTGAAGAACTGCCGAGTGAAACTGATGCCAATGTTGGCGATATTAGCAACACCGACGGCAGTAAAGGTCTACTTAGTACCTATAGCAAAGGAACAATTAAAATTGGCGCAACATCTGGTGAAATCAGCGCTGAACGCGACTTAACCGTGACAGACGCAGTATTAACAGGACTGAACGTTTCACCACAAACCGCTGCGATTCCCCTGAACACCCAACAACAGTTTAAGGCGACTGCGCTCTATTCTGACGGCTCGACTAGCGACGTCACTGCGGCTGCAGACACCGCGTGGCTAAGCAGCAAAACTGACGTTGCCACCGTGAATAATACAAACTTGAAAGGCCTCGCTATATCGCAGGGCAAATCAGGCTCAAGCGACATTAGCGCCAGCTATTTAGGCGAAACCGCTACCGGTGTATTAACCGTCAATCCCGCGACACTGGTTTCAATCAGCTTGGAGGATTTATCCAATCTTCCGGTTGGCGCGACTCGGCAATTAACTGCCACCGGCCATTACAGTGACGAGAGTAGCAAAGACATCACCAGTCAAGTGACATGGTCGAGCTTTAGCGGTAATGCAATTGTAAGTAATGCCAACGACTCACGCGGCTTAGTTACTGGCGTTAGCGTTGGCACCGACGTAATTAGCGCCCATCTCAACGGAATAACCGCAAGCGGCGAACTCAATGTCACCGAAGCCGTCTTGGCAAGTATTGAGGTAAGCCCTAAAGATACTAGCGCCGGAGGCAATAGCACGGTGCAATATAAAGCCACGGGCATATACACAGATAACTCCAGCGTAGACCTAACCGAACAAGTAACCTGGGGGTCGAGCAATACCAATGTGGCCACAATTAGTAATGCCGCAGAACAAAAGGGATTGGCGCAAACGAAATTCCAATTTACAACGGCCAAAACAGATATTAGTGCCGTGCATACGCCAAGTAATATTGTTGGCAAAACGAGCTTGACGGTTACCGCCTTCTAAGCGCTGCTCAAAAATCAAAAAGGCCCCGCATGCTAACCATGCGGGGCCTTTTTTTAAACAGCGTACCAGAAAATATGCGCGTTACTCATAAATGAGAGCAATGCAAACCCTTACACCTACTCCAGCATCGCCCTTAGTCAACGTAAGCTTGCATTTATTAGACTCAACATCTCGAGGTCAGCTGACGGCATAAAACATCAACTAGTAAGTTGTCACACTAGATTAACAACAATAGCCAGATATAGCCCTAAGCGACAGCAGCTAGTAGTTCACCCTCGCCAGCGTCTTTGGCACGATGAAAATCCCAGCCTTTTCTTGCTGCATTTATTATCACTTCAATAATAAATTTGATTGCCACATACTCCGCCGACTCTGGAATATACGGAATATCTATTTTGTCATTGGCCAACATAGATAAACGCGTAATCAAACGCTTCGCTTCATCATCGTCTATGCCCTTATCCGCGCTCCTAACCAAATCATAAATTTCATTAGGCAAATTGTTATACAAAAATCCGTCCACCTTCAAAATTATTTTTATGAGTATTTTTTCCTCCGCTGTCTCACCAATCAAGGGCACATTAATCTTGCCGTTCAGGCGTTTTGCCAAGGATTTTATTTCCTCCTTAGTCATTTTCGTCCGCTCCTCTGGCGGCGCAAAGTATTCGTCAAGCAAGGTTTTAAATTGACCTTCTGTTAACTCACTTATCGTTGGCATCTAACATCTCCTTTTGTTGGATTTCGACATACCATTCCTCTGTAGTGATCAAGCAACATCGTCACTATAGAAAAAACACCTCACAACACTACTGAACACAATATTTAACAATAGCTCCGGCAAAGAAAAACAATATAATTGCCACTAAGCGCTATTAAATATCCGCAAAGCTTAAAGTCCCAATTAAGGCTGACCCTGAACCAACAATGAAGCCAAAGCTCGACTTAACCAAAGAACCCGCCTTTTCGGACCGTTTATCATTATCTGAAAGCATATAAATCGGAAAACACACAAGCAGCACTAACGTGGAGATCGCCATGCAGTATGTCGACACGGCGATTGCATACAGCAATTTTGGTGACATCCCCTCCGACGGAGGCAACATCAGACACGACATACCGCGCGGACAAGTTACTGATTCAAAGTAAACCGGCTCTATAACCGCAAACGGCAGGCCTAGCGCCATCAACGCCGCAGCCATAAAAATACCTATCGCAAGACTTTTTGAAAACTGAACACGCCAAAGATACTGAATTTTTTCTAACACTATAAAATTCCTTTTTACACGAAAATTACCAAACACCTTTGCTTGTAAGCTAACTAAACCACCTTAAATCTTAGCTAGATTCAACATCCGAAAATTTAGCTATACACCAAGATAAATTCATACCGAGGAAAGGTCTTTTGACGGCAACTGGACGATTTTCATCGATACCTAACATGCTTATAAGCACGATTTCTAGGAGGGCTTGCATAAATTCATCCTCACAATCCTTTGCGATCACTTGCATAGCCATTACTTACCGGGGAGGTCAATACATTGACTATTAAGGAGAATAGATCTCGATTTTAAAAAAATACAGTTTTTTTAAATTATATTTATAAGTAAATTTATATCGCACACTCAATAAATCAAAAAAGCGTTATTATCTGAACTACATTTCCAGTTAAATCAGATAGTTAATATCAAACTACGATATTTAATACGTATTAGTTAATTATTATAAAACATCAAAATCACAAACTAAGTCGCAAACCAACTTGGCTTATGCTCAAAAATGGGGCACAAAAATCACTTACCTAGCTATTATAAATCAATTCAGACACCCGAGCGCACTAACTAACAGCACGGACTTAAAACACCATTTCCAAACCCAGCTGAAACAAGCGTCCCGAGCGATACTCTAAAAAAGTGCTATTGCCCTGCACATAGCGATGGTGACTATTCAAGGCGTCTCGCAACGCAATATTAAATTCGAGCTGTTCGGAATACTGCCAAGCATAAGCCAGGTGCAATTCTGACCGCGTTTGCAAATACACATCGGGAACACCCACGGTCTTACTGCCAATATACAACTCATTGCCAATACGTTTGTAAAATACGGTAAAGCGATGAGCCTCACTTTGGGGCTGGTATTGCATATGCAAGCTGGCCAAGTAATTTGGCTGGCCCTGCAAACGCTCAGAGCTCGAACTACCCGCGCCGCGATCTACCTTAGAAAACAATCGGGTATAACTCAGGGTAAGCTTAAGATGTTGACCCTGTTCAAAAGCAAAGCCGTGATCCAGCTCAAGCTCATAACCATAAATTTTGGCCTTACCGGCATTCGCATAGGTATAGCTGTCAAAGGCAAAACTCCGATCAGTCACCGGGTCGTCAAAAACACCTTCAATCGCGCGATCGATTTCCTTGTAAAACAGCGAGCCATCCACGGCGGGGAATAATTCCGCGCCAAAATACTGCCCCCGCAAATCCCAATTATTCGACGCCGTTGGCTCAAGATAGGGATTGCCAATAACCATAATACGAGAATTAATATCTTCGTGGCGCAGCGGCAGCAATTCATTCATATGCGGCCACACCACGGTTTCGCTGTAACTCAACGACCCCGCAAAGTCATTGCGTTCGTAAGCCAGCATATACGACGCCAACATCTCATTTTCGCGATGTAGTTCCAGCACATCACCGGCTTGCACATCCCAAAAATCGACCGTGGCATTGTCCCGCTCTACCCTGCGCCCCCAAAGCCACTCTAGGCCGTTTGGCGCCTTCCCGCCAAACAGCAAGAACCGCGCGGCATTGCGATGTTCTGCGCGATAAAATCGGCCATCCAATTGCGGGTTGTTATAAGCAAAGCGGGCTGCCTCGGTAAACAAAAAGCCCTTCTCGTTTGCCGTACCCTGAATATATTCCGGAATTAAAATATCATCTGGGTTATTACGCTCAATCAGCTCCCGGTCATCAGCAACACCATAAGATCGAAAAAAATACGACAACACATACCCTTCTTGGCTTTCGTCTACCTGCTCTAGCCCCAGCTTGGCTTCAAACGCCCAATCATCCCAAACCCATTTATACGCCAACTCCACCCCAGCGCTCAGCGCATCGCCATTTATTTCTTCCCACTCAATGGCCATATCTGGCCCAAACTGCATCTGATAAGAGCCAGTGCCAGAACGCAAATAACGGTAACTCAATGCATAGGGCCGATTATAAAAAGAACTTGCGCGCGACAACTGCCAGTCCACGGCAAGGTTCTCGTCCTCGCCACCAAGATAATGGCTAAACAACTGCGCCATGCGTAACCGCTGCTCGGTTAAATTAAGCACATTGCGCAGCCACTCCTCACCACTGCCCCCGGCCATATCGCCATCAGACTCAATCTGCTCGGTGTAATGGCTGCTCTGCCCCAGCTCCAACACATTCAAACCAATATACACATCGTCGCCAGCAGCATAAGCAGCAGACAACAAGGCATTACTATTGGTCGCCTGTTCAAAACGCTTATGCCGCGACTGCTCAACCGCAAAAACAGGTGTCGGTGCAACACCTGCTTCATCTGGCGAGGAGCGGTTATAAACCCAAGAATTTAACTCGCGATAATTGGCGTAATCCCTAAAACCGAAGGAAGCCGTCACCCCGGCACTGCGCTCATCGCCCCGCCAATAATAGCCACCACTCAAGCCAAATGAAGTATCAAGCCCTGCGCGGCCCTCATACACCCCATACATGCGTGGCACCGCCTCGCCAACTGCCTCGCGCTGAGCACTGCTCAAGGCGCCCAAGTTCTCGCCACTGCGCGCAGCCGCCATCAAGGCCGGCGGCAATTGTCGGCTACCGTCATCAAAGCCCAGCCAGTCCCGATGCGCCTCGCCCCTGATTACCGCTGCGCCGGTGGTGGCGCTGCGATAAGCCCCACCCAGCCGTAAGCGCAAACTATTTTGCTCAGGTATTCGCCGGGTCTCAATATTCACCAGCCCTGCCGTTGCACTGCCGGGGCGGTTGGCATAGGTGGTTTTATACAGGCGCACCTCGTTTAATAAATCAACCGGAAACACATCTAGCGGCACCTGCTGGCCCACGGGGCTTAAATTGGGAATGGCCGCGCCATTTAAGCGAAACGACTGATAACGCCCACCCAAGCCACGAATCACTGCATAGCGTTGGTTTTCCACCTTAACCCCAGGAATCAGCTCCAGCGCCGCCGCCAAATTTTGCGCACCAGAGGCCTTTAATTCCGCCTCGTTAATACTCACCCCAGCGTCGCCAATGCCCACCCCAAAGTGGCGGCCCTGCACCGGCCCCACGCTAGCGTCTGCCGGGTAATGCCCGGTTACAAACACCTCCGACACCACTGGCGCCACCGGCCCAAATCCGGCATCTACACCCACATCGAATTGCGCCGAATCGTCGGGGCGATACACCACAATCGTAGAATCAATAATTCGGTATGTTAATCCGGCGGGAAACAGCAAATGAGCAAGCCAATCGGCCAGTGGCGCGCAAGTTTGCGCGCCAACATCGGCCTCGGCAGCAAGCAATTCTGGCGTACTCACCACGTGGTAGCCAAACTGTGCGCCAAGCTGCTCTAGAACATATTGCAAACTTGGCGACGCCTGCTCTAAGGCCAAGGCCGCTTGGCTCACCCCATTGCCGTCTGGCGGGCAGGCACCCGCCCACACCGGCTGGCACAGCATAAGCACCGCCCACGCCAATGCAGCAACGCGCACAGCACTAGCCCTGCGCATCATTACTGGTGAGTATAAATGCGATATAGCAAAGCCCCTGTCTCACTCAGCGGCTCCCTCGCCTGTTGCACGAATCTAATGCCATCAATGCGCAAATTGGCCTCATCACGTATTACACGCGCCCATCCTCGCAAAACATTGTTGCAACATAAAGATAGCAATAGCGCCCCACAGCCCTGCCCAAGACAGCTTCGCCTAACAAAAACTACAAAAATGCTCGTAAGCGTGGCTCGTGGTCGCGCAAAAATTCATTTAACAATACTCGCCAATTCACCACTGGCTTTTGCCAGGCAATGGCCGCGTCTGCCAACAGCATATAAATGCTGTGGGCGGCTAGGGTGTTGTCTACAAACGGCTGGGGGTAGCGATCTATCACATTGAATACTCGCGCAATCACGTCTAAACACGTATCCATATGCATGGCGCGGCGCAGCATTGGTGGCTTACTCAACTGCCAGCAACACATAGGCCAGTGCAATTGCCAGTAATTAAACACATAGGGGTAACGCTCGCCCCATTGCCGCGCCAAGTCGGCCAGCAGCTTCGCGGCTGCCGCCTCGTCTTCGGCCTTGCTCAGCATTTTTAGCCCCGTGCGTAAGGCTCGGCCATCCATCTTGGGCACATACTGCATTGACCGCCATGTAACATCCCGCAAATGCACTTGCATTCGAACCGCCGGGAACACGGTCTCAAAACCATCGCCACAACTGCCGTCTACGTCCAATAACAGCAGCATAATATCCTGCACGCCTCGGGCCTTTAAGTCGTTGCCAAGACCACGCCAAAAACGGGTGGCATCGGTTTCGCAAACCCACACCCCCAACAGCGAGCGGTAACCGTGTAAATCGACTCCCAAAGCATAAAAAGCACGGCGGCTGAGCACCGCATCGCCGACCTGCACACGAATATCTCGAAAACCCACATACACATTTAAATACACCGGTTCCAGCACCGTATTTGCCCACACCCCCACATTTTTGCTCAACTCCGCGAGGGTCGCCCGCACCTGCTCTACCCCTGCACCTAAATTCTGCTCGTGATTAATAATTTGGGTAATACGCGAGGCATCGTGACCTTGGGCATGCAGGCTTAGCAAGCGGCTGTGCACCCCTTTTAAACAAATCGGCTCGTCTTTAACCAGCGCCAATTTTTGGGCCGACGACCCGCTGTCTCGGTCCCGGGCAGACGCGGTAAAGCGGCCTGAAGAATGCAATACCCTGGCCGCCGCCACTTGCGCGGGTTTACGCTCGTCACCCTCGGCCACACCCACGTTTATGCTCGTCAAGGCGCGTTCTAATTCCGCTAGGTCAGTCTCGGTGCGCAGCGACACCACAATGCGCCGTACAATTGATTCTACTTGATCACTATTCATTACAAGGCCTATTCCTATTCCAATTTACTGGGCAAGGAAACACACCCTGCCAACATCGCGCTAAGCTCACACCTCACCAATGGCGACGACGGGGACTAATCAACACCGCCTTTAATACCGTGTAAATACCCAGCAAGCACAAAGCCGCAACCGTCCAGTTTCTGGCGCGAAGCACCGGGGGTATTTCTGCCGCCGGTGCGCGCGCTGGCGTCGCCGTTTGTTTCGCAAAGAGGGCCGCACTGTTGGGTCCGAGCACCTCAGCCAATACCCGCTGAGTTCTATTGTTAGTTTCGCGCACCTCGGGATCAGCGACAGCCTCGGCCGACCAGCCCGCCTCAAAGCAAAACACCGAGGCGGTCATTAGCACCAACAACACACAAAGCCGCTCAATCATTTCCAGTAACGCCGTTTGCGACGCTCTACTCGGTGCTTAGCCTTACTCCGCCTCGGCGCTGTAATATTGGAGGCTGCGCCAGTAGCGTTCTGCTCCTGGGCGTTATTTGCGCTTGATAGCAACGGCCCTTCCGCGCGCGAGTCTGGCTCGTCGCTGCGCAAAGCCTGCCCGTGCTTGGGGGTTAAATTTATGCCGTAGCGGCTGCCTAAGTTGCTTAGCCGCTGACAAAATGTATTCCAGTCCATGTCGTACGCCCGTTTAATCATTGCCGTTTTGGCCAATACCACACACCGCATCCAAAACAGCTAAGCCAAATAAAATATTTAAAAAATAAAAAAGCGCGGAGCTATGCCCCGCGCAAGCCGATCAGGGTGGGACCTGAACGTAAAACCTTATTCAATTCTTAACATATGCAAATTAGTCGCAAGATGGCGAATTAGTCCACTCGCTCCAGAACGAGGCTGTAGTGAAGCCTGTTGCAGTAGAGCTAGCAGGCAGGTCCATATACGAACCGGCATTGGCGTTTACTGCAGTACAGCCGTACTCAATGGTGTTAAAGGCGCTGCCGCTGTGTAGCTCAATAGCTGTGCTGGTTTCGTCGCAGTTGCTGCCGTCGTAGGCGCTGGCAACGTTCACATTAGTGAAGCTTGCATCAGTGCCTTGCTTGAGCTTGAAGGGCACATTGGCAACCGTAATGCCATCAAAGAACAAACTAACGTTGTTGATAATACCCTTGGCAACAGGCGACTGGGTGTAGGGGCTGTTTGGATTATTGGCCAATTCAAAAGCGTGACCAGCATTCTCACCCTGAGTAATGCTGATGTTAGTCAGGTTGCCGGTATAGCCTTCATCCCAGTCCACACTGTCGTCGTTGTTACAGGTTAACCAGAGATTGCTCACATCGGCGTCGCCGCCAAAAAACTCAACACCGTCATCCAAGTTATTGTGTACATGGATATTGTTAATCGTAGTGTCGTCATTCACGGCATACAAAGTTAAGCCGTTAATTTCGCTGTCGGTTGCTAGCACATGACCACCTTCAGCGATAACCACATACTGCAAAGTACCGCTGCTTACACTGGTTTGCAGGTCAAGACCACCACCGTAGTAGAAGGAGGAATTGACCCCTTCCATAACACAGGTATCTGCGCTACCAGAGCTAGGGCACTGATTGCTTTGGCCATAACCAGACACAATCAAACCACCCCATTCATCATTGCCGGTAAAATTGTCGTCGAGTGACGAAAATACAATTGGCTCCATCGCGCTACCAATGGCCTTAATAGTGGCGCCACGGGTAATAACCAAAGCCGACCCGTTAGGTGGGTTGGTACCTGCAATATGCGCACCCGCTTCAATTTCTAGCTCGGTTTTATCGGCGCTGGCGTAGCTGGTGTTTTGCACGTGGCCATTACCCACGGTGGTAATATCCGTGAGGGTCCAAACAATATTCGTACCGCTGCCGTTTTGCTTAGCCAGCACAATCGTATTAGCACCTACGGCAATGGAGGTAGGTAACTCGCAGCTGAGGTAGCTGCCACCGTTAAAGGACACCATGCCTGCGTCATAACCATTATCATTACATGCTGCATCATGAGTCTTTAACGTAGTCGTAGCTGCCGACGACGCGACGGATGCCAGCATTAATATACTTGAGGATAAAATTAGCTTTTTCATATTTCGCTCCGTTTGTTTGCTTAGATAATTAAATAGCTTAAGTGTTACTTCTGTTGACAGAGAACAACTAACAACTAACAACTAACAACTAACAAGATCATTGAAAATGAAAAACACATTCACTAAAGCGCGCATAAAACACTCCCTGCGCAGGTATTAAGCTACAAACTAAACATGTCAAAAACATTAAATTAATGGCTATTTATCTTTATTTTTCAACAACGTAAAACACACATAAATGCGACAATTATTTTTATATTTTTTAATTACAACAAACGTAAACATTATTAACATTTAAAGCTTTTAAAACACACATAACAAAAAACCTGCTTGCCGCCGACAAGCAGGTTTAAATTTGTCATCTAAACAATAAAAATAGCATAACAACAAAAAGACATTGCTAATCTTTTATTGTTGCCCCCGCGGCAAGAGGAAGAAAATAGTCTAGAGGGCCAAAATAATTAGTTTCTTGAATAAAACGGGTATCCAACTGCGCATCATATACCGCATTGGCCGTACCAAGATCCATTACCGCTGACACTGGATAGCTCCAGTTAACCGTTTGTTCTAGTACAGTACCTTCATCAAAATAATCATAGTAGCTTCCCACCCCTCCCCCCCTAACCCGATCAAAGCGGTAGATATCTGCATTCGCCTGGCTTGGGTTAGCGATGGTGCTGGAATCACTGTATGCCGATGCTGCCGGAACAGGGTTGCCTACCAGCTTTTCGGTAAAGGCGGCGGTTAAGGCATTATTCGCACTGCTGCTACTGGCCATGGATTTGCAAACCACCGCCAACTGATTAATCCTCAGCTCAGTGCCAATCAAGGCCTCAACACTGGCATCTGTTTTTAGGCAAAAATCTATAATTCGACCCCTATCAAAATCACGCCCAGTAGTCCCAATTAAGCTATTGTGCAGGTGCAGCCCAGTACCCTGCGACAAGTCCATAGCCGCACTATAAACCCCGCTAGTGGCGCTGTTTTCCGAAAAGTAGAACGCTGCATTACTAATAAGCGGCATTGAGCGTGGCAGTGCGTCCACGTTTTCTCCGTCGAATACATTTCTACCGCGAATTGGAGAATGGTAATACTGCAAACCATCATCGCCGACATATGCGTCACCGTAGCCATAGGCACCAGTTACTAAAAACTGTATGCTGCCTTGATAGCCATGATTCCAATGCAATGTACCTTGCTCTAAAGAGTGGCTTCCTATGCTATTTTCAATATTACGGAGTTTTACTGCCCCCCCGTCTATATCAATCAAGGGGTGAGCTGCCCGGTACATCACAGAGTTACCCATCATCGAGATATTTTCGATAAAGCTGCCCCCACCGACGGTATTCAAACGCAACATTCCTCTAAAATTTAGATTGCTTAGCTGCAAATTATTGTGCTGTTCTTCATAGCCGCCATAGTAGCCAAACTCCCCTTGAATATTACAAATTTGGCCACCAGGCTCGGCCAAGGCGTCGGGGCATTGGTTGTGGCGAGCAAAGCCATCAACCACTAACCTATGATCCCAATTTTTGTTTGGCCTGGTTGGTTTAAAGCCATCGGCGGCAGTCGACAATGGCAAACCACTGGTGGGCATTTCATGCATATTCACTGGGCCAGTGGTGCGCACTTCGTCATACGGTACGTTGTTGTAATACTCGCCGCCGTTCACGTGTAGGGCGCCGCCACGGGTAATATGCAGCACGGCGTCTTCGGCAAAGGTAACTAGCGCACCGGCCTCCATGCTCAGGGTAACCGGGTTGGCCTTCATCTCGGCCACCTGCGCCAGATCATTTAATTCGCGGTGGCCCTCACCTACCCGCACTACGCCGCTTAACAACCAGATGGTGCGCGCGGGTGTCCATTCCACCACGCTGCCATCGGCTAGCTCTTCGCTGACCTTGCCGTCTATGGCGGCGGCTTCGGCGTCTTTACCGGTGTAGTAGCTGAGCAGGGTGTCTTCAGTAAGGGTGGTGCCACGCAGGCCACACACCTTGTAATAATGATTCACACCGTTTTGGCTTTCTGCTAAAAGCGTATAACCCTTTTCTAACACACCAAGTAAGTTGCATTCTTCGGCCAGTAAAAAGCCCACAGATTCTGACCAGTTCTGGTACCACTTGTCATCACTGTTGGCCACTGCGCCAAAATAGCCGGCCTCGGCGTTAAGGTAATTAGCGGCATCGCCAGCAAGAGAGAAGTCGATATTGCCACTGGCGCCTGGCACATCGCCACCGCTGGGTACTAGGTTTATATCTAGGCCTGCAGCCACTTCGTACACCGTGCTGCGGCTTTTGGTGTCGATGCCGTAGTCGCTGCCCCCGTTTTCGTTATCGGCGGCTAGGGTGGCGACGCAGTCCAGCACTACCTCGTCAAAGTAAATTTCTGCAGGGTCGCTGCTTTGCAGGGCGGCGGTGGCGGGGTCGTCTATGTCTAAGCAGCTGCTGTAGTCCGTTACTACCGCTTTGTAGAGCAGCAGGCCCGAGCCTTGCTCTAGTAATATTCCGGTATTGGCATTTTCAGCACCGATTAAGGTGATATTGGCCATGACCGGTTTAGCACGGGGGCTGGCATCGTGGTTGCTGCTGTTATTTATGCCGTGCAAGCCGTAGCCAGTGGTGCTGTCGCCAGACTGTAAAATGGCGTATTGCAGAGTGCCTCGGTAGCCGTTGCTCCAGCTAAACTGGCTGCCTGCGACCTTAGAGGTAAGCAGATTGCGGATATTGGCGGCACCGCCATTGACCACCACGGCGTCGTTTGCGGCATTGCTAATATCGATATAGTGCAACTGGTCGGCGGCGCTTAATTGATTCAGGCTAAGTACCGGCTGGTTTTTTCCTGCTTCATATAAGTGAAGATATTGCACATCAATAAATTGTTGCTGAGCCAGCTCGCAGACCTCGGCACTGGCGCAGCTGTCTGCTAGGCCGTTTAAGCTAATACCACCCCAACGGGTTTCATCGGTGGTGCTGAGTACAATTGGCTGCGCAACGCTGCCCTTGGCGGTAAGTTTAACGCCAGCGTGCAGGGTAATGGCCGAGTCGTCGGCCAATAACAGCCGCGAGTCGGTGTCTAGCACCACAGAAAGCGGTTTGCTTAACCGAGTCAATTGGCTTGCCTCGCTAGCGGTGCGCAAATCTGTGCCAAAGCTAACCGCGCCTTTAATACGCCAAGCGATTTTTTTACCGTTTATATCTTTGTCAAAATAAAAACTTTTATTTATATTGCCGCTCAGCTCACACACATTATAAGCACTTTCGCCCATGATAACGGTGCTGCCAGTATCGACGCCCACCCCATAGCACGCGGGATAAGTGAGGGATAAATTATAAGCAAAGGGTTGCTTGGTAGACACGCTAAAAGATGGTAGCTGAATACCCACAATAGCCGAATTATTAATAGCAAAGCCGTTGGTTAAGTCTGGGTTTAGGGTGTATACATTGCTGCCCTCGCTCAGGGCTAACTGGGCGTAGTCTGTGCCACTGTCTGCGGGCAGGGAGGTATTATTGCAGTAAAACACCCCATTGCTAATGTCGAGTGCGGTTTGGGCGTCTGTCACCTGCAAGCAGGCATTAAAGCCCTGCACCGCCACATTATTAAGGCTGACGCTGCCGCCCCCGCCCAGCGCAAAGGCAGTACCGGCGGCCAGGCTGCTGTCTACCACCGTGAGATAAGACAAGCGCGAGGGCGCGTCGGCGCTGCCGCCCTGCTCCAGCAACACCGCCGCGCTGGCGCCGACATGCTGAATTATACTGTTTGCAACTGAGGCGCCATGGCTCAGGCGCAGGGCGTGGCCGGAATGCCCCCGCATATTGGGGCCACTACTGAGGTAGCCGCCATTTAGCCAGAGGCCGTCGGTGGCGCTATTAAACACCCCATTAACCGCAGCGGTTTGGAGACGCAAAGGCGCATTAATAATAAGGGCGGCGGGGAGTGGCTGGCCCTCTATACTCGCGCCTTCGGCCGCGGGCTCGCCCACGGCGCCACCGGCTTCGGTGATGCTGCCGCTAAAACCATTGGTGGTGGACAGTGTTATATTAGTAACCGCCTCGCTTGCACTTTTAGACAAGCCACCGTAGTAACCCCAGGGGCCTTCGATATTACAAAAGTCCTCCCCCGCGCCACAGTCGGGGTGGTAGCCCATGCTATTAACCACCACGCCGCCCCACTCGCCAGTACCTTCGTGGCCGTTATCGATGGAGGAAATAGCACCACCAAATCCCCCATTACGGTGTACCACCAGCACGGTGCCGGGCTTGGCCAGCATTGTAGGGCCGCCCACACCATATTGCGTGTCGGCCTGCAACTCAGCTAAACTGTTATATTCTTTGCTTTGACCAATGTCATAACGCCCCTCTAGCACCCACACCAAGGGTTTGTATTGGTGACTGTCTTTTAAGGACACTGTTCCGACTTGCCCAGCATCTTTATTGAGTAGGCAGGCCTGGGTAGACACGCCATCGACTTGCACATTGGGAATAGAAGTACCTACCACACCACCCAATACCACCTCGCATTTACCAAGGGAGGTCTCAAAGGGGGCGCGCTGAGCGATGTCGTCTGAGGTACTGCCGCCACAGGCGCTGAGCAGTAATACCGAGGCCAGGCCCAACCAGCAGCGCGCACGGCTGGCAACGCCGACCCTGCGCGCACATACTGGTGCGGCTTGCTTAATTGTGTTCAACATATTGTCACCTTTCAAAATAATCATAGCGTGTGCGGTTCCGGCTAGAAGCTGTAATTGAACTTGAGTTTAAATTTGCGACCGGGGCTGGAGCTGTAGTAAGGGGCGTTGTAGTTCTCGTATTCCATTTCTCGTTTTTCGTCCAAAATATTGTCTACCGAGAAGGAGACTGCCATGCCGTTATCAAAGGATTTTTTGTAAATAAATTTTAGGTCGTTAAAGGGCAGCTCGTAGACATTGGCAATATTGCTATTGCTTGGGGGGCTGACCACGGCCAGTTCCTCGCCCTTGCGGTTAAAAATAAGGGTGATTTCCTGCTGGGTGTCTACGTGGTCGTAACCGAGTTGCAGGTTAACGATATAGTCGGGCTGCCCCTGCAGGGGACGGCCGGGGTCGTATTCTTTATAGTCGTCAACCGCCTGGGCAACATCCACCGAAGAGCTAATATCGGTGTAATTAAACTGCACAAAAATCTCGTGGCCTTGCAGGGCGCCCAATACAAAGGTTTTGCGCAGGTCTAGCTCCCAGCCGTCTATTTCTGAGTCGTCAATATTGGCAAAGGTGTAGTAGGTGAAATCATCAAAACCTCCATCAAAGCGATTCTCTACCGCGTTTTTCAGGTCTTTGCTAAACCAGGCGAGGGTGATCGACTCGGTGTCTGAGGGGTACCACTCCAGGCGCAGGTCGTAGTTTTTTATGTCGGCGGGTTTTAGCTCTGGATTACCCCGGTAGCGAATAAGGGTTTCAAAGTCGTAAAACAGCCGAGGAATTAACTCGAAGCTCTCGGGCCAACTGACGGTTTTGGAATAGGCGGCGCGCAATTGCAGGGTGTCGCTAAACATATAATTGAGTAGCAGCGAGGGCAGCTCACGGTCTTCATCCAGTATTGGGCTTAAGGGTTCTGGGGTGTATTCGTATTGTTCAAAGGCCACCTCAAAACTTTCTTGGCGCAGGCCCACATTCACGTCTAATTTTTGAAAGAGATTGGCTTTAACGAGATAGTAAAAGGCGTTGTATTCTTGCTCTAGCAAATAATCATTACCTGCCAAGCCAACGTCATCTTCGGGCTTGATGGTGCCGGTGTTCGCAGTGAGCGGCCCGCTACCTTCTTCACCACTACCAATATACTCGGGCACAAATAAACGCCGTGGGTCTGGGTCGAAGCGCACTTCGTCTGGCACTTTATTCCTTACCGTCCCACTGTAATTAAATTTGTGGTAAGTGCCCTCCCGGTCTCGGTTTTGCTCGAAAATACCGGTTTTAAACGTCCAGCTAATTCCGGCAATTGGCTCTAGGGGCAGCTCTAGGTCTAGGCGATAATTCTCGCTGTCTTCCTCCATGGTCTCCCAAAGATTGTACTGGTTTATTGAGTTAATATGGTCGAACGCGTATTCATCTTCGACACCACCCGCCTCGTAGGTATACAAGGTGGCATTGGGGCGATTAAATTCAGTGCTAGCGGTCATTAACTGCCAATCTACCGCTAGGTCACCTAGGTAGCTGGCCCAGCCGTGGCCCCGCGCTAAAGGAATATGGTGTTTAGCCCAGAGCTGGTGGCTAAGCAACTGCTCTTCTACCCAGTCGACGTTCTGCGCCATGCTGCGATTAGTATCATTCCTAAAAACAATCGGCGCACCCGGGGGAATGTATTCAGTGATCTCGAAGGATTCTGTTAGCTCGGCCGAGTTGGTGGTATGGCGGAGAATAATATTGTTTAAGCCAAGCTGATTGAGATCATTAATATCCCACTGCAGATTCAGCATGGCGCTGAGGTCGATAATATTATTAGTGTCTTCGGTCTCGCTATACTCCACTAGTGAGACAGGTGGTTCATCCGGATTACTGCGGTTTCTCGGGCCAAAATTAGAGGAGATTTTGCGGTCGTTAGACCAAGTATTGGCGTAGCGTGCGGCGGCAATAAAACCTAGGCGCTGGTCTTCTAGCTCCCAGCTTTTACCACCGGCGAGGTCTAAGCTGACGTCTCCCGGCGCTGAGCTGCGAACAATGGCGTTGTGCTCCAAACCCTCACCAACCGCTTCGCGCACTTCTCTTGACAAGGGATCGGCACCACCAGTTTGGCGCGGATCAGAGTACACCCCCAGTGCCGCCTTTACCGGCTCGGGCACATCCCTTGTGCCATCGTCGATCCCGAGCCAGTCGGTGTCGCCTTCGGTGGTGGACTTAAGGGCGTCGTCGCTGTGATTGTCGCCACGGGTGAAGGATGCCGATATTTTGAAGAATGGCTCATCGGGAATGTCGCGGGTGCGCATACTGATGTGACCGGCGGTGGCGCCACCTGGCACGTCGGCGGTGGCGGTTTTTTGCAGGTCTATGCCCTGCATAATGCCCGAGGGGAAAATATCTAGCGGCAGATCGCGGCGGCTGGGGTCGGTGCTGGGCAGCATGGCGCCATTGAAATACACCGACTGGTAACGGCCTTTTAAGCCCCGCACAATGGGGAAGCGACCGTCTTCTAGGGTAACCCCCACCACGCGGCGAATGGCCGAGCTTACCGTGGAGTCGTCGAAGCGGGCGAGTTGCTCTATGTCTACGCTGTCGACTACACCCACCGCGAGTTTTTCAATTTGAATGGCGTTGGCCGCCGCGTAGCGGGCCACTACCACTACTTCTTCCATGCGGGCTGGCGCGGCGCCGTCTGCTGGGGCGGGGTCTAGGTTTACATCTAGCGCTAGCGCCATGCCGGGCAGTACCCGCAGGTCGCGCAGGCGGCTACCACGGTAGTCTGGGTGTTTAAGCTCAAGTAAATATTCGCCAGCGGGTAGCGCTAAATTAAACATGCCGTCGCGGTCAGTTACGGTTTGGTAGTCGCTACCCACCACGCTAATTGCCACATTGCGCAAGGGCTTGCCGTCGGCGGCGCCCAGCACTGTACCTTGGATATTGCCCCCTTCAAGGGCGTCTCCGCTGGCGCTGTCGAGACTGATACCAGCGGCGCCTGCACTGAGGTCTAGAGCAGACAGGGCCACGTGCTGAATAGTGGTGGCGGCTTTGTCGCTGCCGGATTGGCCAGTCATGGTGATGAAGGCGGCTTCATCATTTTTTACGGAGAAGCGGTAAGGTATGCGCTTGTCGCCAATCACGAGTTGGATTTCGTGGCGACCTCCGTCGATGTCCTCGTATACGAACTGGCCGTTGCTGTCGCTGTGGCCAATGGCTTGGCCGTCTAGGTAGATTTCGGTTTGTGGGCTGGGGTTGCCGTCTACAAACACATCTAGTTTAAGAACCGCTGCGGCTGCCTGATTCGCCACCATCATTCCAATGGCGGTACGCAGCAGGGTTCTTGATAAATTTTGCATTCTGCAGCTCTCCAAAAAGGATCATTAAATAAAACACCCCCATAACAGCGCGCCATAAGGCGGGTGCAGGGAGCGATAAGAACCGCTATTACGCGGCGGCAAAGGGTATGCGTAGTTGAATTACTCACACCCCACCCAGACTGTTTTCATACAGGCCGATATCTCTGGTATGCGGGTAATAACGGGATGCGCTAGCCGAGGCGACAATTATTTTGGTGAAGTTTTTGTGACAGGGAACTGGGCTGAGTGAGCCTGCTATTTTTTCCGTAGCAACGCTCGGGCAATGAATGCGGGAGATATAAACCTCGCTTTGCGCCATTACTTTGTTTTCTCGGCAAAGGCGTGGATCTATCGGTTAGCACCCAAGCAGAATTTATTATTCTAGTGTGCTCGGGAATGGATAGCCGCCTGCGCGGGTATGACAAAATAGGGGGTAACCCCTCTGACCGGTCGTACAAAGAAAGGTAAACGGGGATAAAAAAATAGGGCAAAGCGGGCGGTTATGAAATATTTTAACCGAGACAAGCGGAGCACTGGCATGGCAAAAGGACTTAGCCTAAGCGGGACCTAATGCTCTTTCTTTCACCTCTAAGCGGATGTGATTCAGCAATTCTTTTACCGCAAATATTCTGGCATTGGCGCGCATTCTTTCAACGATGAGAGGCAGGCTAAAGAGTATTAGCGCCGAAGCAAATAGGACTTCTCCTGCAGCAAAATAGATGGTGATAAGGCTAGTGGCTAACACGCTGTACAGCACAACGAAGTGGCTGCGCTCTTCTAAAATGGCGATATGTGACTCGAGGTATTCGGCCATGTATTTTAGCTCGCTTACTTCGGTGTCTCGCGTACTTTGGCGCACAAATTCACTGGCGCGCCGAAAAAACTCCAGATCATTTTTGGCCAAATTTGAATACGCTTTGGCGCTGGACTTTTCGCTCCATAGCACTCTGGGCATGTAGTTTTTTATGGTATTAAGAAGAGATGACTTGTGTTGCTCTCGCATTTCACAATATTCGTCAAGAAGCTGTGTTAGCCATGTCATAAATACCTCCTGCGGTTAATATTTAACACATTATAGATAGCTAATAATATCGCCGCGACCTTGGCTTTAAGCCCTAAAGATACGCCGCGAAAGAACCTATTTTGCACGGTAAAGCGCGCACTCCATTAATGGAATACGAGGATGCAAAAAACTGTGAAATTGGTTTTTTAATCTCCAATATAGAAACAAAGACGTGTTATATTCGCGGCGGCGACATTTTTTTTGATGAAGTTTTTTTGACAGTCTTCTGATGTTGCGGCAATCACAAGTTAATACCCAGTTTTAAGCCCACCGCGTTTTCTGCTGAGGCACAATGAGTAGCGATGACTAATTTATCTGACAATCACTGTCTATTGATTGAGGCGCTTTCTGGTGAAAAGCCCAATATCATCAGCTTTATTGTCAAACGTACCCGTAACCCTGCTGAGGCAGAGGATATTTATCAGGAGGCAATGGCCCGCCTCACCCGGCAGCTGCAATTACGGGACACACCTGAGCAACCCACGGGATATTTGTACCGCATTGTTATGAACATTATTAACGATAATATTCGCAATGGTCAGTACAGCAATTACGTTGAACCGATCACAGATGATATTAGCAGCAATGCCCCTTCCCCCGAGGAGCAAGTTGGCGATCAGCGGCGCCTTGCCTTATTTGCCAAACATTTAAACCGTTTGCCCAGCGCCACCCGCAATATGATTGTATTAAAGAAACTACACGGTAAAAGCACGGTCGAAATTTCGCAGCTAATGGGCATTTCAGAAAAGTCGGTGGAAAAGAAAATTAATCGAGCGCTGCGCGACATTGAGTCTAAAATGTCTGCGTATTTTTAGTGTAAAAATAATGCTGGTTTATACTTCTAAGAAAGCGAGAGCATGAGCATGAACTCAGATCAGAGTTTGAGTCAGACTGAGCAGGACAAAATTTATCACTGGTTAATTCATGGTGGCCGCGATCTGGCTTGCACCGAAGAGCGCGCGAGCTTTGAGCATTGGCTGGCAGAGAAGCCTGCAAGAAAAGACAAGGCAGAGTCGGTTAAGCGTTTGTGGTGTGACCCTGATTTTATAAAAGCAGTGCAGCTAACGAATGCCTCGTCGCACGGGAGGCTGGCAACTGTGTGGGCGCGGGCTTCTCGGCATAGTGTTGCCGCCAGCATTTTAGTAATGTGCGGCCTTGGCTTATTTACCATTACGCCATGGTTTGCCGAGCGGGGGAATAGCCCATCGATGACCAGCACCTACCGTACCCAAGCTGCGGAGACCACAAGCAATACGCTGAACGATGGCAGTACTGTGAACCTCAGTGGCGATACCGAGGTGGCGGTAAACTTTAACGAGCGCGCTCGGGAATTAAAATTATTGCGGGGCGAAGCCATGTTTGACGTGGCGAAGGACTCGCAGCGGCCTTTTATTGTGCAATCGCAAAATTTGGCGGTGACGGCAGTAGGTACTGCGTTTAATGTTGACCAGCGCGGCAAAATCACTGAATTGACCGTTCTAGAAGGTATAGTCAAGGTCGCCTTAGTTGATCACCCTGAGCAAACTCGGATGGTTAGCGCTGGTCAACAATTGGTGGCGAGCGCTAAGGCACTTGGAGCGAGCAGGACGATTGATTTACTACACTACGATGATTGGCGGCTGGGCCGTATTCGAGTTGATGATATGCCCCTAGAGGAGCTGCTTATTGAATTGAATCGCTACAGTGATATTCGCCTTTTGAGCCAAGATAGGAGTACTGCCAGAAAGCGAGTAAGCGGGAGCTTTGCCTTGCGTGACAGCGAAACCAATATTGAAATTCTTGCCACTCTGCACCAGCTAAATGTGACACGCCAGGGAAACGCGGTGATGTTTTCAGTAAAATAAGCTAAAAATTTTGCTTATAAACTCACCGTCAAGGCTTCAACCACCGCCAGAGCCTTGGCGCGGGCTTCGTCGATGTCGCCACCGCGCGCCAGTGCCACGCCCATGCGGCGTTTGCCGTCCACTTCAGGCTTACCGAATAAACGCAGCTGGGTATCGGGTGCATCTAAGGCGTGGTCGAGATTGCCAAAGCGCACACGACTGGATTTGCCGTCGACTAAAATAACCGCCGACGCCGAGGGGCCGTGCTGCTGAATATTGGGGATGGGCAGGCCCAGTATGGCTCTAACATGCAGGGCAAACTCTGAGAGGTCTTGAGAGGTTAATGTTACTAAGCCGGTATCGTGAGGCCGAGGCGAAACTTCGCTGAAGATCACTTCATCACCTTTTACAAATAGCTCTACACCGAACAAACCCCAGCCACCTAGTGCGGTGGTGACTTGCTCGGCCATGTGCTGAGCGCGCTGCAAGGCGGTCTCAGACATGGGCTGGGGCTGCCACGACTCTTGGTAGTCACCGTCTTTTTGCAGGTGACCAATTGGCGCGCAATAACTGGTTGCGGTGTCTACGCCATCACTGCCGCGATGGCGAATGGTGAGTAAGGTAATTTCGTAATCGAAATCGACAAAGCCTTCCACAATCACTCGGCCTGCACCGGCACGGCCGCCCTCTTGGGCATAGGTCCACGCCGCGTCGATTTCAGCGGGGCGACGCACCAAGCTCTGCCCCTTGCCCGAGGAGCTCATGATGGGCTTGATCACACAGGGCAGGCCAATTTCCGCCACGGCGGCATCGAACTCGTCTTTGCTGTCGGCAAAGCGGTAGGCTGACGTAGGCAGCTCCAGTTTTTCGGCAACCAGGCGCCGAATGCCTTCACGGTTCATGGTGAGCTGGGCGGCGCGCGCGGTGGGCACTACGTTATAGCCTTCGCGTTCTAAGTCGATCAAGGTGTCGGTGGCGATGGCTTCAATTTCCGGCACGATATAGTCTGGCTTTTCCAGCTCGATTACCCGGCGCAATTCCGCGCCATCGAGCATCGAGAAGGTGTAACTGCGGTCAGCCACTTGCATCGCCGGGGCATTGGCGTAGCGGTCGCAGGCAATGACTTCCACGCCCAAACGCTGCAATTCTATGGCAACTTCTTTACCGAGTTCGCCCGCGCCACACAGTAAAACCTTACAAGCGCTATCGCTAAACGGCGTGCCTAAAGAAACCATGATTGTCCTCGCAAATGCTTAATAATTAATTTTTTAACTCAACACATACAGTAATTGCAGCGTTAGATAAGCGTAAACACCGGCCAGCACATCGTCGATCATAATGCCAAAGCCGCCGTGCACCTTGGCATCCAACACCCGTATTGGCCAGGGCTTCCAAATATCAAATAAGCGAAATAAAGCAAAACCTAAAAGGATCCAGCCAAAATGCATTGGCACCATAAACAGGGCAATCCACAGGCCGACAAATTCATCCCAGACGATGCCGCCGTGATCGTGCACGCCTAAGGCGTCGGCAGTGGCGCCACAGAGATATACGCCAAGTATAAAGGCTAAGATCAAGACCACCACATAATAGGCCGGTGGTAAAAATTGCAGTACATACCAAAACGGCAGGGCGGCTATTGTACCGAAGGTGCCCGGCGCTTTAGGCGCCAGTCCGCTACCAAAACCGACGGACAATAAATGCACTGGGTTTTTAAGTAATGAGACGGGTATTTTCATTGGGTATGCCACTCAAAAATGTTGGTAGCCAGCAGCAGGCGTTATCACACCGCCGTCGGCTGCATAGCAGGCAAGGCCTTCACCAACGTCGACATAACCGACTTCAGTGAGGCGCAAATTTAATTCAGCACCGAGTGCCAGCACTGCCTCGCGGTGTTCAGCGGGCAGGGTAAAACACAGCTCGTAATCGTCGCCGCCGCTAAGGGCAAACTCAATGGCGCGCTCGGGATTCGTTTCAGTGAGCGCCGCCGACAAGGCTAAGTACTCGGTATACAGTACCGCTGCCACGCCACTGGCCTTGAGGATATGACCCAAGTCTGCGGCCAAACCGTCAGATATATCGACGGCTGCGCTGGCGAGGCCTCGCAGCTTTTGACCTAGGGCCAAGCGTGGCTCTGGCGAGTGATAGCGGGCCAGCAAAGCTGTTTCTGCGGCACTTAACTGCGCCAGCGGCTTATCTAGGTATGCCAGTGCTGCTCTCGCATCGCCCAGTTGGCCAGAGACAAACACCAGGTCACCGGGACGCGCTCCGCTGCGCAAAATGGCGGTGCCCGCTGGCGCCGAGCCCATAACTTGCAGACTTAAACACAGCGGCCCACGGGTGGTGTCGCCGCCCACCAGTGCAATACCGAATTCCGCGGCGGCGGCGGCCAAGGCATTGGCAAAGCCCGCCAGCCACGGCTCGTCCACCTTGGGCAGTGTTAATGCCAAGGTAAAGCCAAGCGGTGTTGCACCACAGGCCGCCAAATCGCTAACGCACACAGCTAAGGCGCGACGGGCAAGTAAGTCTGAGGGGTAATTGGCGGGAAAGTGCACTGACTCCACCAAGGTGTCGACCGACACCAGTAGCTCGTCTCCTGGCGGCAATGCGAGAACCGCACAGTCGTCACCAATACCGCAACGTACCGGTGAATTGGGGCAGGCCTGCGCCGCAGCGGCGCCCGCCTTAAAATACTGCTGGATTAATTGGAATTCAGATACCGGCATAAGCTTCGCTAAGCGCCGACTTATTCGGCGTCGCTTGCTGGCTTGGGAGATTTACCGCGTTCCGCCGCGACTTCAACCGCGCGACATTCCATTGCCACTTTGTCTAGAATACCGTTTAAATAGCGGTAACCGTCAGTGGCACCAAAACGTTTACCGAGGTTGATGGTTTCGTTTATCGCCACTTTATACGGCACATCGATACGGCGCAGCAATTCATAGCTGCCCATGCGTAACAGGCACAATTCAATGGGGTCGAGATCGCTAAGCTTGCGGTCTAGGTGCTTTTCAAACAGACCGTGCAAGTCGGTGAGCTGGGCGGGAATGCTGTGCACTAAATCGTGAAAAAATTCTTTATCGACATTGCTCATGTCGTAGTCAGCTTGAAACTCAGCTTCAATAACGCTCAGCGCTTGGCCAGCCATATGCCATTGATACAGTGCCTGCATCGCGTAGTGACGGGCCTTGCGACGACCTGCGGCAAGCTGATTATGGGACGGACTTTGCTGACGATTAGCCACAAAAAATTACTCATTCACAGTGGATAAAACCACATTTAAAAAACCGCGCCACCGCTTACCAGAAACTGAATGGGCGACGCGAAAATCATTTACCAAAACGATCAATGCAACACTTAAAGCTGCTTAAGCAGGCTCACCATTTCAATGGCAGACATGGCCGCTTCTTCGCCTTTATTGCCCGCTTTAGTACCAGCGCGTTCAATAGCTTGCTCAATGCTGTCTACTGTCAAAACACCAAAAGACACTGGCACGCTGTACTGCATAGAAACCTGCGCCAAGCCTTTCACGCACTCGCCAGCCACATATTCAAAGTGCGGGGTGCCGCCGCGAATAACCGCGCCAAGGGCGATAATGGCGTCGTAATTTTTACTGCCTGCCACTTTCTGGCATACCAGCGGAATTTCAAAGGCGCCGGGGGCGCGCACGATAGTGATATTGTCTTCTTTAACACCGTGGCGGCGCAGTGAGTCTAGGGCGCCTTCCAACAAGCTCTCAACCACAAAGCTATTCCAGCGGCCCACAACAATCGCGTAATTACCACCAACCGCAGTGAAAGTACCTTCAATCGTTTTCATAGTCGTTCCTTAAAGTCTTAATTAATTAGGCTTGGCCAACGTCTTCGGGGCTGACAAATTCCACTACTTCTAGGTCGAAACCAGAGATAGCATTGTATTTAACTGGCGCACCCATCAGGCGAATTTTGCCCACGCCAACATCGCGTAATATTTGCGAACCCAAACCGACATTAAAGTAGGTGGTTTGGTATTGCACACTGTCGCCCTGTAGCGGCGGCGTCAGACCTTGGGCAATACCGAGGTCAGCCAATATCGACTCTGGCGTTTCGCGGTGAGCCAGTAACACCACTACACCACCTTCTGCGGCGACGGTGGCCAAACTGCGGTGCATATTCCACCCGGTGGTTGAACCCGGTGGTTGAGTTTGCAGTAAGTCGCGAATGGTGGAACCCAAATGCACTCGTGCCAGCGTTGGCGTGGCGGCATCGATAGCGCCTTTTTGAAGTGCAAAATGAATTTCGCCAGCAACGGAGTCTTTGTAGGCGTGCAGCTCAAAGTCACCAAAGTCGGTAGCGATGGTGCCACTGCTGATTTTTTCAATGGTCTGCTCGTTCAACACTTGGTAGTGGATGAGGTCGGCAATGGTGCCCATTTTTAAATCGTGCTCGGCGGCAAACACTTCTAAATCTTCGCGGCGCGCCATGGTGCCGTCTTCGTTCATGATTTCGCAAATCACACCCGTTGGCTCAAAACCGGCCAAGCGCGACAAATCACAGGCGGCTTCGGTGTGACCGGCGCGGCTTAATACGCCACCCGGCTCAGACATCAGCGGAAAAATATGGCCAGGCTGCACAATATCGCCAGCCACTGCATTGCGGGCTGCGGCAGTGCGCACGGTGTGCGCGCGGTCAGCCGCCGATATACCGGTGGTCACGCCCTTAGTCGCTTCAATCGACAGGGTGAATTTGGTACCAAAACCCGAGGCGTTGCGATCAACCATCAGGGGCAGGTTCAATTGCTTACAGCGCTCCTTGGTCATTGGCATACAAATCAAGCCGCGCCCGTATTTGGCCATAAAGTTGATGTCTTGGGGGCGCACACACTCCGCCGCCATCACCAGATCGCCTTCGTTTTCGCGGTCTTCGTCGTCTAAGAGAATAACCATCTTACCCAGACGAATGTCTTGAACCAGTTCTTCTACTTTGCTAAACGCCATAGTCATTGCCTTTATGTGCGCGCTTTATTTGCGCGCTGTCAAAAACCCATTTTCTGCCAAGGTGGCCATCGACACGCCTTGTGCCCGTGCGCCCCCCGCCTCGCTATTTTGCGCTTGTAATAAACGCTCCAAATAGCGGGCGACAACATCGACTTCTAAATTCACTGCGGCGCCGGGCCGGTAGTGTTGAATAATTGTTTGCGCCGCGGTGTGGGGCACGATATTGAGATCAAATACCTGATCTTCAATACGATTTACGGTCAGGCTCACGCCATCGACGCAAATTGAGCCCTTGGTCGCAATATAGCGCGCAAGCTCTGTTGGCGCTTCTACCCGCAGCCGCACCGAGCGCGCATCTTTTTCACAGCTCACGATCCGGCCCACGCCGTCAACGTGACCACTGACAATATGGCCGTCAAACCGGCTACTCGCCAGCATGGCCCGCTCTAAATTTACCGCCTGCCCTACCTTGGCCTGCGCGAAACTACTGTGGGCCAAGGTTTCTCTAGACACATCAGCCCAGTAACCGTCAACCAGCAATTCTACCACCGTTAGGCAAACACCGTTGGTGGCAATACTGTCGCCAAGTTTGACCTCGCGCATGGGCAAATCAGCACTCTGCACGCGCAGACGTAAATCGCCACCGCGCAGTTCAGTTGCGGCGATCTTACCGCAGGCCTCGATAATCCCGGTAAACACCTATGCCCCCTCTAATAATGCAGGCAGACGACAGTGAATACGCCAGTCTTTACCCACTGCGCGAATATCAACGATTTCCAACGCCTGCTGGCCAGCCATCTTGGTCATCGGCCAATCCACTAGGGGTCTGGCTGAGCTGCCCATCAAACTCGGCGCCATATACACAAACCACTCGTCTACTAGACCCGCGCGCAGCGCCGAACCCGTCAATGTTGGCCCCGCTTCGAGCAAGACCTCATTACAGCCCCGGTCCGCCAAGTAACGCATCAACGCGGGCAGCGACACGCGGCCATTACCGTCATCGTCAAGGCTGAGGATAATCGCGCCCGCCGCAGACAAGGGCGCATAACGCTCAGGGTCTTGCACCACGGTAGCAATAATAACCTCGCCACCCTCGTCAAACAGCTTGGCGTTGACTGGAGTGCGCAGCGTGGAATCAACAATAACGCGCAAAGGCTGCCGCCAAAATTCATTCACTTGCTCGGGGGCAAAACTCTCGGGCCGAACATTAAACAGGGCATTATCGTGCAAAATAGTGTCAACGCCACTGACAATAACGCAACTCTGTGCGCGCAGACGCTGCACATCTTGGCGCGCCGCGGCCCCGGTAATCCACTGGCTTTCACCCGAGGCCATTGCGGTGCGGCCGTCTAAACTGCTGGCCGATTTCAAGCGCAACCACGGCAGGCCGCCGTTAATACGGCGCATAAAACCTTTGTTGATTTCTATTGCCTGCTCGGCCATTAAGCCGACATCAACCTGAACACCCGCTTCTCGCAGGCGCGCGATACCCTGCCCCGCCACCAGCGGATTAGGGTCTTCAACGGCAACCACCACGCGGGCCACATTGGCCTCAAGCAGCCTGTCGGCGCAGGGTGGCGTGCGCCCCAAATGGCTACACGGCTCAAGGGTGACATATATTGTGCAATCTTCGGCGCTCGCTATTTGCGCGAGGGCATTCACTTCGGCGTGACCATCGCCAGCACGAATATGCCAGCCCCGCGCAATGACTTTGTCATGCAGGGCAATGACGCAACCTACTCTCGGATTTGGACTGGTGCTATAACGGCCGCGCTCTGCCAATTGCAAAGCAAGCGCCATCATCTCACGGTCTATATCTGAGAAACTCATTACTCGTCCGATTTTCCTGTCCGAGGTTCGGCCGACAAACGGTCTATCTCGGCGCGAAATTCATCTAAATCTTGAAAGCTGCGGTATACCGATGCAAAGCGTACGTAGGCTACGTGATCTAGCGCTTTTAAGGCCTCCATCACTTGCTCACCCACATCGCGGCTGCCAATTTCGCGCTCACCCGTTGCCTGAATACGACGTTTGATGCCGCTAATTTCCGCCTCGATATGCTCAACACTGACCGGCCGTTTCTCTAAAGCCTTTAGCACCCCAGAGCGCATTTTGGCTTCATCAAAGGGCTCGCGAGAACCGTCGCTCTTGATGATTTTAGGCATCAAGAGCTCAGCGCTTTCGTAGGTAGTAAAACGTTCAGAGCAAGACAAACACTCCCGCCGCCGACGAACCTGTCCACCCTCGGCAACGAGCCGAGAATCGATTACCTTGGTGTCGTCAAAATTGCAGAACGGGCAGCGCATATTAGGTAGTGCCTCTTTGCGAGTTTATAGCAGCATAGCAGTTTGGTGCATTATGCATAAAACTCTGGGTCTGACGTCGGACGTCGGATGTCGGCAAAAGCCAAACTCGTCCGACGTCAGACACCTGACTTCAGACTTATCCGTAAACGGGATAGCGCTTACAGATTTCCAGAACCTTCACTTTCACTTCTTCGATCTTGGCCGTGGCATCGCCGGCTTCGAGTGCTTCAAGTACGTCGCACATCCAGTTAGCCAGCTCTACACACTCGGCTTCTTTGAAGCCGCGAGTAGTGACCGCAGGCGTACCAACGCGTAAACCACTGGTGATGAACGGTGAACGTGGGTCGTTTGGCACCGCATTTTTGTTAACGGTGATGTTTGCGGCGCCCAGTGCGGCATCGGCGTCTTTACCGGTGTAAGACTTACCGATGAGGTCGACCAGCATCAGGTGGTTTTCAGTACCGCCAGACACAATATTAATACCGCGACCAATAAAGGTTTTGGCCATGGCCTTGGCGTTGGCTACTACCTGCTTTTGATAGGTGACGTACTCGGGGGTCATCGCCTCTTTAAAGCTAACTGCTTTAGCGGCAATAACGTGCATTAAAGGGCCGCCCTGGCCACCAGGGAATACCGCCGAGTTCAGCTTTTTCTCGATCTCAGGATTGGCCTTGGCCAAAATTAGACCGCCACGTGGACCGCGCAGGGTTTTATGGGTGGTGGTGGTAACCACGTCGGCATACTGAATTGGGTTGGGGTAGATACCAGCGGCAACTAAACCGGCAACGTGTGCCATGTCGACCATCAGGTAGGCGCCAACCATATCGGCGATTTCGCGGAATTTTGCCCAATCAACAATACCGGAGTAAGCAGAGAAGCCAGCCACAATCATTTTAGGCTTGTGCTCAAGCGCCAGCGCTTCAACCTGGGCGTAGTCGATTTCGCCGGTTTCATTGTTCAGACCGTACTGAACCGCATTATAGGTTTTGCCTGAGAAGTTGGGCTTGGCACCGTGGGTCAAGTGACCGCCCGCATCCAAACTCATGCCCAATACTGTTTCACCTGGCAGTACTAAGGCTTGGTATACCGCGCCATTGGCCTGTGAACCGGAGTGGGGCTGAACGTTGGCGTAATCGGCGCCAAACAGCGCCTTAGCGCGATCAATCGCCAAGGTTTCGGCTTTATCCACGTACTCGCAGCCACCGTAGTAGCGCTTACCGGGATAGCCTTCGGCGTATTTATTGGTCAGCACCGTACCCTGCGCCTGCATTACCGCTGGGCTGGTGTAGTTTTCCGACGCGATCAGTTCAATATGCTCTTCCTGACGCACTTCTTCCTCTTGGATCGAAGACCAAATTTCAGCGTCAAATCCGGCTATTGTCATCTCTTTACTAAACATCACTACCCCCGAGGCATACACAGGCTCTGAAAAGCCGCGCATTGTACAATAAATGCGCGTTATCGGCACCGTTTAATGTTGGCATAACAATTACATTCCCGTGTCTGAAAATGACGGCGCGCAAAGCGCGGCAGGCGCATTAAAGTCCAGTATTATTAATGGGCTATATTCGAAGGTGGCGAAAAATGATTTCTACGCGATAGCTGATACGTTTAAAGCCAACGCTCATGGAGTTTACTGGCACCCTGCACCTTGGTAACAACCTTGGAGTGATCCGCATTTGCGGCCATGGTAATGTCGATTTGAGCGCCACAAGCGGCGCAGCGAAACGTCCAAGGCTGCTGCGGACGATTAAACAGGGCGAGCTGGCAATGGGTGGTACATGCGCATTTGTCACAGCAAACACTGACATTGAATTTCATCAAGCTCCTCTAGGGCACACGCCAACAAGCAAACACGATACAAGCGGCACGAACCCCTACCAAGCCCACGAAACGCAGCTTTAATCGCCCCCACATTGCGCGATGCAAATAGCGCACAACAACAAATAAAGGGCCTAGCAGGAAAACTCACGGAATATAAAACAAGGAGTATGCGCGCCATCCCATGGCTATTCGCTGCGCACAGGTCGCAGCGGATACCCGCGCAGAATAACGCTAGCGAGCTTGTCGAGCAATATTATTGCCAGGGCGGCCCGCACATACCACCACACTGCGCCAATACCACCTTGCGCAATATCGTCGCTTTCGGTACCTTTCTTCCCTGTTTCTAAGCCGCCGTATACTGCGGCTTTCCGCTATTTTCAGGAGTCAGCATGGCGCAATTCGTCTATACCATGAACCGTGTCAGCAAGGTCGTGCCCCCCAAGCGCGAAATTCTGCACGACATCTCTCTATCCTTTTTCCCCGGCGCTAAAATCGGTGTGCTTGGCCTCAATGGCTCTGGTAAATCCACCCTACTGCGGATTATGGCCGGGGTTGATACTGAGTTTAACGGTGAAGCCCGCCCTCAGCCCGGCACCAAGATTGGCTATTTATCTCAAGAGCCGGCCTTAGATCCCGCTAAAGATGTGCGCGGAAATGTTGAAGACGGCGTAGCCGAAGCCAAAAATGCGCTTACCGAGTTGGATCAGGTGTATGCCGCCTACGCTGAACCCGATGCCGACTTTGATGCCCTGGCCAAACGCCAAGCCCAGCTCGAAGATATTATTCAAGCCACCGACGCCCACAACCTCGATCACAAATTGGAAGTGGCGGCGGACGCCCTGCGCCTACCACCCTGGGACGCCGATGTAACGACGCTGTCGGGCGGTGAACGCCGCCGTGTTGCCCTGTGTCGCCTACTGCTATCTAACCCCGACATGCTCCTGCTGGACGAGCCCACCAACCACTTGGACGCAGAATCGGTTGGCTGGCTAGAACGCTTTTTATGCGACTTCCCCGGCACCGTAGTGGCCATTACCCACGACCGCTACTTCCTCGACAACGCCGCTGGCTGGATTTTGGAATTGGATCGCGGTCGCGGCATTCCCTACGAGGGCAATTACTCCGACTGGCTAGAAGCCAAAGATGCCCGCCTTGCCCAAGAAGCCAAGTCTGACGCCTCGCGCAAAAAGACCATTGCCGCCGAATTAGAGTGGGTGCGCAGCAACGCCAAGGGGCGCCAGAGTAAGAGCAAGGCGCGTCTCGCTCGCTTTGAAGAATTAAACTCGCAGGAATTCCAAAACCGCAGCGAAACCAACGAAATTTATATTCCGCCAGGACCCCGCCTCGGCGACAAGGTGATTGAGGTTAACGGCGTAAGTAAAAGCTATGGCGACCGCCTGCTAATTAACGACCTGAGCTTTGCCATTCCCAAGGGCGCGATTGTCGGCATTATCGGCGGTAACGGCGCCGGTAAATCGACCTTACTGCGCATGATGACCGGCAAAGAGCAGCCTGACAGCGGCGAAATTGTCATTGGCGAGACCGTAAAACTGGTCTCGGTTGAGCAGATGCGCGACGACCTCGACGACAAGCAAACCGTTTGGGAAGCCGTATCCGAAGGCCAAGATATTTTGCGCATTGGCAGCTATGAAGTGCCGTCGCGGGCGTACATTGGCCGCTTCAACTTTAAAGGCAGCGATCAGCAAAAGCGGGTTGGTGAATTGTCTGGTGGTGAGCGCGGCCGCCTGCATTTGGCATGCACCCTAAAAGAAGGCGGCAACGTCTTGCTACTCGACGAACCCTCCAACGACTTGGACGTAGAAACCCTGCGCGCACTGGAAGACGCCCTACTCGACTTCCCAGGCTGCGCACTGGTGATTTCCCACGATCGCTGGTTCCTAGACCGCATTGCCACCCACATCCTGGCCTACGAAGGCGATAGTGATATTGTGTTCTTTGAAGGCAATTACGCTGAATACCACGAGGATTTTGTGCAGCGTAAAGGGAAAAATGCGGGGCCGAAGCGGGTGAAGTATAAGAAGTTGAAATAAGGCGTCGGATGTCGGATGTCGGATGTCGGATGTCGGATGTCGGATGTCGGATGTCGGA
>ERZ1027231.35-NODE-35-length-104028-cov-52.216614_pt1 | contig 104028 bp, 80 predicted proteins | sample MGYA00520866_ERZ1027231 | MGnify/ENA primary metagenome ERZ1027231 (study PRJEB33311, sample SAMEA4378411) | marine metagenome | biome: Marine biome; feature: Fjord; material: Water | collected 2014-07-20T08:00:00Z/2014-07-... | depth 75 m ...
TCTAACGCTATGATTAATCCCCAAATTGCGCCAACTCCCCATAAAATATAAGCCAGAGTTCGGGCAATAATATTTTGATGTCCTACAGTGCCAATAGCTCCAGCGAAGAAGATAGCCAAAATAGCAAGGCGCTGATATACACACATAATGCACGGAGCCAGATCTAGCACATATTGGAAATATAAGGCTGATAGCTCTAAGCACAATGCGGAGAATGCCAATAGTAACCATGGTCGTTGGCTGGTCGTTATATTGCTTAAGTAATTCACAAAAATCCCTCAAAAATATTCAATAAAAAAGCCTCTAGCAAACTAGAAGCTTTTTAAGGGTAGCATGAAGAAATTATAGATTAAGTATTTCTTTGCTTTTAGCTCACATTATTAATGTAAGCAATTGATACAAGCTATTAATTTATTAATAAATGCACGTAAATACTAGCACCGTAACCTAGTGCAATCACTGGAGTCCATTTTAAGTGACTGAAGAAGGTATAATAACCTCGTGCTTGTCCCATTAAAGCAACACCAGCGGCAGAGCCTACTGATAATAAACTACCACCAACACCAGCGGTAAGTGTTACTAATAACCATTGCGTATGATTCATATCAGGGTTCATTGTTAGTACTGCAAACATAACGGGGATGTTATCAACGATAGCTGATAAGATACCCACTAAAATATTGGCATTAGTTGCACCTAATTCACCGTACATAAACTCTGATGCCATACCTAGATAGCCCATAAAGCCTAAACCGCCAACCGCTAAGATTACACCGTAGAAGAAAAATAAAGTATCCCACTCGGCTTTAGCAATTTTATCAAAAATATCAAAATCGTCTGACCTTGTACGACCCGCAGGAACGTCTGAGGTATTAAGTTTACCTTGGCCTGATGTCTTAATGTAATAACCAAAGAATTTTAAATAGGCTAGACCTAACATCATGCCAAATACCGGTGGTAAATGCAGGAAGTTATGGAATGAAACAGCAGTAATAATGGTTAGCATAAATAGACCAACAATCACTAAACCACCTGTTTTAATTGGGGTTATTTCATTTGAATCTGAACTTGGATTACCAGCAGGTAAGAAGAATTGCATAATAAAGGCAGGAATAACAAAGTTTACAACAGATGGTAAAAATAGGTGGAAGAACTCTGTAAATTGAACCATTCCTTTTTGCCATACCATTAAGGTTGTAATATCGCCAAACGGACTAAATGCACCGCCTGCGTTTGCACCTACAACAATGTTGATACAACTCATTGCGATAAATTTAGGTTCATCTTTACCTACCGCTAAGACTACAGCACACATGATTAATGCTGTGGTTAAGTTATCTGCTATTGGGGAGATAAAGAAAGCTAAAATACCTGTGATCCAGAATAGCGCTTTGTAGCTGTAGCCTCTGTGTATTAACACATCACGAAGCGCATCAAATACATTGCGCTCTAAAAGCGCATTGATATAAGTCATGGCAACTAATAAGAAGAAGAATAATTCGGCATATTCAAGAAAGTTATGGCGGATAGCGACTTCGGCGGCATGAGGCATACCGTTAGCACCGTAATAAGCAGCAATTAAAATCCAAATAATACCCGCTGCAAGTAAGACAGGCTTTGATTTTCTTAAATGTAATTGCTCTTCTAAAATCACGAGCGAATAAGCTAGAACAAAAATTGCAATGGCGGTATAACCAATCCAGTGACTGGTTAAATCAATACTCTGATGTGCTGCCTCTGAAGCAAAAGCCATGCTTGGAAAAAGCACTGCTGATAACGCCAGTAAAACGTATACAAGTGGTTTCATGTTACTCTCTAAATGGACTGTAAAGTTATATGCTGATTTAGCGATTATTATTCGGCGGGAAGTCTAACAAATTTTGTACTCAATGACACAAAAATGCCGTTGAATTTTGTTGATTTTGTTGATAATGGCTATCAATTTGATTTATAACAAGCTTAGAGGGAACAGTTTATTTCATTTATGAACATGGCCACTCAACTTGAAATTCTCGGGCATTCGCCTTTCACCGAATAAAATTTTGAAAGGACTAATTCAAGAGCCTGCCATTATAAGTTTTTATTTAAGTTCGTTTTAAACACTCACCTTGATATTTATTACCCCAAAGCATAATTTGGCATTTAAGTAAGGAAAGTGAATGAACTCCTAGATTACTATAGTGCTAATAAGATTGTCCGCCATAGGGTTTATGATCAATATGTGCGCAATATAATAATAGTTTTAAGTTGTGATTATTTGTTGAGGTCAACTATAAAGCAGTTAGTTGACCTAAGTAGTTCAAAATACTGAAAGGGGATAATATGACTGCCCATACACATTAAATTTTGTATTTACAAATTGCATTACCACATTCTTAGATACTGTATTTAACAAATAACTCTACAAAATCCTCTTTCGCCAAAAAATAGCACTATTCTTAAATACGAATAATACCTAATTATTTTAGTTGCTTATGTTTTCATTATTACGCTCTCACTAAAAAGGAAAGCTCAATGACATTAAACAAACTAATAGTCCCTCTATTTCTCCATGAAAGGTACTCTCTTTTTGAGTGATGTATCCCACATACAAACCTAAAGCTCTTATCATTAAAAGAGTAAAACAAACCTCATTAATGATGTTTAAAACTCTGAAGTGTTATAAATTTTTTGATAGGATGTATTTTACTAATTCTCAGGTTGCCGTGGATTCTCATTTTAATTGGCAGTGATCAGATCAATTATGTCACTTTTTGTATCCTTGTGCATAAACGTACTTCTGGTACAATCAGTCATAATCACCCCCCTATTTACACACATCATTAGGTAATTATCATCAATGGTCATAAAAGCTAAAAGCCCAGCAGGATTTGCGGAACAGTATATCGTTGAGTCCATTTGGAATGGCGGTTTTCCTCCTGGCTCTATATTGCCAGCTGAGCGCGAGCTTTCTGAACTTATCGGCGTAACTAGAACTACGTTGAGAGAAGTATTGCAGCGATTAGCCAGAGATGGTTGGCTAACTATTCAGCACGGTAAACCAACTAAAGTAAATGATTTTTGGGAAACATCTAGTTTAAATATTCTGGAAACCTTGGTGCAATTAGATCAGGATGGAATTCCTGACTTAGTTGATAACTTGTTATCAGCACGCACGAATATAAGTGCTATTTATATTCGCGCTGCATTAAAAAATAACCCTGCAAAGGCTATAGAGTCGCTACAAGCATACGTTGATGTTGAAGATTCTGGCGAGGCATTTGCACAATTTGATTATCAGCTAAATAAAGAGTTAGTTATCGCTTCAGGTAATTCAATTTATTTATTAATTTTAAATGGGTTAAGTGGCTTATATTCTCGTATCGGTAACTTATATTTTGCTCACCCTAAGGGGCGTGAAATATCAATAACCTATTATAAAAAGCTTATCGAGTTGGCTAAAGAAGAAAAATTTGATGAAGCAATTTTTGCTGTTCGTCAAAATGGTATTGATTCTGGTCAACTGTGGAGCGAGCTTAAGGATGAAGTGCTAAAAGAGCTCTCTGAAGACTAGCGCTACATTCATGAAGTAAAAATATAAAAAAGAAGGCGATTTTACTCGTCTTCTTTTTTTTGTGGACAACAAGCAATTACTTGATCTTCACCTGCTGAATCCTCTTGAATAATCTTAACGTCAAAGTGCCATAAATAATAAAGGTGTTTTAATACTTCATCTTTAGAGTTACCAAGTTCAACACCATTATGTGGTTTATACCTGAGTGTTAACGCTCTGTCTCCATCGATGTTGGCATCAACTATTTGGATATTAACCTCAAGATTGCTTAGGTTATACTGGTTAGCTAGGTTGTGCCGTACTTTTTTGTATCCTTGTTCGTTATGAATAGCACCAATTTCCACATAATTATTATCGCTATCATCATGAATGTGGAAGAGCTTAAAATCACGAATTAATTTTGGTGATAAATATTGGCTGATAAAACTTTCATCTTTAAAGTTTTCCATGGCGAAGTGCACAGTATCGACCCAGTTACTCCCCGCTATTTCAGGAAAGTATTCTTTATCTTCTTCAGTTGGGTGCTCGCAGATACGTCTAATATCAATGAACATATTAAAACCTAAAGCGTAAGGATTGATACCTGAATAATATTTACTGTTGTATTCGGGTTGTGCAACCACATTAGTATGGCTGTGCAAGAATTCCAGCATAAACTTGTCAGTCACTAAACCTTCATCATATAAATGATTTAAAATAGTGTAATGCCAAAAGCAAGCCCAGCCCTCATTCATTACTTGAGTTTGTTTTTGAGGATAAAAGTATTGTGATATTTTTCTTACAATTCTGACTATTTCTCTTTGCCAAGGTTGTAACAAAGGGGCATTCTTTTCAATGAAATATAATATGTTTTCTTGGGGTTCTTTAGGGAACTTATATTTTTGTTCATTTTCTTGTTGTTCTTTTTTAGGAACAGTACGCCAAAGAGCATTTACTTGTGACTGCAAATATTCAGCACGTTCAGTTTGTCGCTTCAATTCTTCATCTAATGATATTTTCTGTGGTCTTTTATATCGGTCAACGCCGTGACTCATTAATGCATGACAAGCATCTAACGTAGACTCTACCTCACTAATGCCATATTTTTGCTCACATTGAGAGATATAATTTTTTGCGAATAATAAATAATCAATAATAGAGCTTGCATCAGTCCACGACTTAAATAAATAATTACCTTTGAAAAAAGAATTGTGACCATAACAAGCATGCGCCATGACTAGGGCTTGCATAGTGAGCGTATTTTCTTCCATCAGATAGGAGATACAAGGACTTGAATTGATAACTATTTCATAGGCTAATCCCATTTGGCCACGTTTATAGTTTTGTTCAGTTTGGATAAATTTTTTACCAAAAGTCCAATGACTATAACCGATGGGCATACCCACGCTGGCATAAGCATCCATCATTTGCTCTGCAGTGATCACTTCTATTTGATTGGTGTAAGTATCTAGACGATAAAAGTCTGCAACTCGAGCAATTTCATGTTGGTATTGCTCAAGTAAATCAAAAGTCCAATCCGGAGTATCATCTAACGGAGTAACGGTTGTTTTATGATTGTTTTCAGCAGTATTATTTTTATTAGTCATTAATCACCCACTTAGTTTAGGTAAAAGTTTCAGTTAAGCGGCACTATGTGTGTTTTTCTTGAAAAACTCTCTAAACACAGGATAAATATCAGCAACTGTTTTGATGTGTTGCATGGCAAAGTTTGTATGAGACTCCTCGACTTGTTGATAGTGTTTCCATAGTGTTTGGTGGGCTCGTTGGGTTATTTCGATATAACTGAAGTATCGGCTTTTAGGCAGTATTTGCTGTTCTAAAATTTGCTGACATCGAGGTGAGTCATCAGCCCAGTTATCACCATCTGATGCTTGGGCACCATAAATGTTCCATTGGTTGTCATTATAGCGCTCACTAATAATGTCATTCATCAGCTCTAAAGCACTCGATGCAATGGTTCCGCCTGTTTCTTGCGAATAGAAGAACTCATGTTCATCTACTTCTTTAGCCTGGGTATGGTGTCTAATATAAACCACATCGATATTCTTATAAGTACGGCTGAGAAATAAATAAAGTAAGATATAGAAGCGTTTAGCCATTTCTTTAGTTGCTTGGTCCATGGAGCCAGATACATCCATTAAGCAAAACATTACAGCTTTTGAAGTTGGTACTGCTTGTTTGGCATAGTTACGAAACCTTAAATCGAAAGTATCAATAAAAGGAACTTTGGCTATCTTTTCTTTTAGGCTTTCAATTTGAGCCATTAATTCGCGTTTTTGTTGAATATTATCGTGCTTATCATTTACCAGCGCCAGTAGCTCCTCTTCAAGCATTTTTAACTGCTTGCGCTTTGAGGATGTCATTGCTATCCGGCGAGCAATTGAGCCTTGCAGAGATTTAACAATATCAATATTTGAGGCAACACCTTCAGCGCAATAACCGCTTCGAACAGTTTTATACTCAATTAACTTGTCTAACTGATTTTTTTCAAGATTAGGCAATTCCAAATCTTCAAATAAAAGATTTAAGTACTCTTCTTTAGAAATAGAAAAAGTAAAGTCGTCCTCTCCCTCGCCACTATCACTTGCATCCCCTTGTCCTGCACCTTGTCCTTGCCCTTTGGGAGGACGAGGAATTCTATCACCAGTAGAAAATTGATCGTTTCCAGGGTGCACTCTATCTTTTATGCCACCATCACCTTGGTGAAAAGTCGGCTCAGATAGATCTCTGTTCGGAATGACAATGCTTTCACCTGAATCAATGTCTGTAACGCCACGTTTATTGATGGCTTCAGATACAGACTTTTTAATTTGGTTTTTATAGCGTCTTAAAAAGCGTTGACGATTAACCGTGCTTTTATTTTTACTATTAAGGCGTCTATCAATAAAGTTGGCCATACGTTCTCCTTATCTCTTTTGCTGTACATAGCTATTACCATTCAAAATGCAGGATAAAGACATTTAAATTATCTCAGAATATTGTGAACAATCTTTGTTCCATTGTTACTTCTAAAACTAAAGTGTCATATAAATATCAATAAATGCCTATTGGCTGGTAATAGATATATATCCTTCTACTTAAGAGATACGACTTAAGAGGACTTTCTAACGCGCAAATACCACTCAGACAATAATCGAACTTGTTTTCTGGTATAGCCTTTTGTCATCATTCGTTTAACAAAATCATCATGCTTTTGTTGATCATCCGCTGATGTTTTAGCATTAAATGAAATCACTGGTAGTAAATCCTCTGTATTGGAAAACATTTTTTTCTCAATTACCGTTCTAAGTTTTTCATAACTCGTCCAAGCTGGATTTTTACCATTGTTATTGGCTTTAGCCCGCAGAACAAAGTTAACAATCTCATTACGGAAGTCTTTAGGGTTACTAATACCAGCAGGTTTTTCAATTTTTTCTAATTCATCATTTAGTGATTGTCGATCAAATAACTGACCCGTTTCAGCATCTCTATACTCTTGATCTTGAATCCAAAAATCTGCGTAGGTGACATAACGGTCGAAAATGTTTTGACCGTATTCAGAGTAAGATTCTAGGTAAGCGGTTTGAATTTCTTTACCAATAAACTCTATATATTCAGGTGTTAAATAACCTTTAATAAACTCTAGATAGCGTTCGGTAATTTCTTTAGGGAGTTGTTCTCGCTCTACTTGCTGTTCCAACACATAGAATAAATGCACAGGGTTTGCTGCTACTTCTACACTATCGAAGTTAAATACTCGTGATAAAATTTTAAAAGCAAAACGAGTAGATAGCCCTGACATACCTTCATCAATACCTGCATAATCACGATACTCTTGATAGGATTTAGCTTTAGGATCGGTATCCTTAAGCGTTTCACCATCATACACACGCATTTTCGAATATATACTCGAATTAACAGGATCTTTTAAACGGGATAATACAGAGAATTGTGCAAGTATATCTAAAGTGTCTGGAGCACACTGTGCTGTTTTTAATTCGCTGTGCTCGAGTAATTTTTTATAAATGTTAACTTCTTCAGATACGCGCATACAATAAGGCACTTTAACAATATAAACCCGATCTAAGAATGCTTCGTTGTTTTTATTGTTTCTAAAGGTCTGCCATTCTGATTCATTAGAATGGGCAAGCAAAATACCGTTAAAGGGCAGTGCAGATAGACCTTCTGTAGGGTTGTAATTACCTTCTTGAGTAGCAGTTAATAATGGGTGCAACACTTTAATGGGAGCTTTGAACATCTCAACAAATTCCATTAAGCCTTGGTTTGCACGACATAATGCACCTGAGTAGCTATAAGCATCTGCATCATTTTGAGCGAAATGCTCAAGTTGTCTAATATCAACTTTACCCACAAGTGCCGAAATATCTTGGTTATTGTCATCGCCAGGTTCTGTTTTCGCAATGGCAATTTGGTCCAAAATAGAAGGGTAAACTTTTACTACTTTAAATTGAGCAATATCCCCTTTAAATTCGTGCAAGCGTTTAGCCGCCCAAGGAGATATGATGTTGTTCAAATATCGACCTGGAATATTATATTCTTCTTTAAGGATTTTTCCGTCGGAATTAGCATCAAATAAGCAGAAAGGGTGATCATTAACGGGACTACGCTCACCATTAGCACTTAACACATAGATGGGCTCTTGTTGCATTAACGACTTAAGTTTTTCAGCAAGAGAAGATTTCCCGCCACCAACGGGGCCTAATAAATACAAAATTTGTTTATGTTCTTCCAACCCTTGAGAAGCATGTTTTAAGTAAGATACAATTTGTTCGATTGCTTCTTCCATGCCGTAAAAATCAGCAAAAGCAGGATAGCGTTTGATAACTCTGTTGGAAAAAATTCTACTCAACCTAGGATCGGTCGCTGTATCGACCATTTCAGCCTCACCAATGGCCGTAAGTAAACGTTCTGATGCACTAGCATAAGCTAGACTATCTTCTTTACAAATAGTTAAGAATTCTTGTAAACCAAACTCTTCTTGTTGAGCTTGCTCATAGCGTGTTTGATAATGTTGAAAAATACTCATAACTACCTCCAAAAAAATACGATGCTATCCACTAAGATAAAAATAGTAACAGCCAGTACTTAACAGCTTGTAAAGGTAAGGTAAAAAGCACTTGCTATAGTTTAAGGTTAGTTGTTCTGGCTGATTTTGCTAAGGAAATTAGTAATTAATTTGTAACTAGTCTGAAAAAGCTACATTAAGTCCACTGGCTAATTTCTAATTAATCAAAGGTGATTTAGTGCTTAGTGGCTTTAACAATAGGAAGTTAGAAACTTTACTTGCGAATATTAAATTATAGATGAGTAAATACGGATTATTTCTGCAGTCATTTAATAGCTTGTTTATATTTCTTTACACTATGCTGCGAGCCCTAGTAAAGGCTTGTTAGCCGTTAGTTATTTTTTTGTACGAATACACGTACAACTTCTGTTACAACCCTCTTTTAAGCCTTGTTCCTAGAGGACTTTCGCTTTAATCATTTGCCCTAGATAATGGCTTTAAGACAGACATTGATTGAAAGAGAGATAACAATGACCGACAGCAAAAACCCTTTAAAATTATGTGGCATAGAATTTACTGAGTATGCCACACCAGATTCAGACTTCATGGAAAAAGCTTTTTATGGTTTTGGTTTTTCAAAAACTAAAAAAATGAAAGGGCGTGATGTTGAGTATTTTAATCAAAATGATATCCACTTTTTATTGAACAGAGAAAAAGCGGGTTTCTCTAAAGAATTCGCTAAAAGTCATGGCCCTGCTATTTGTTCTATGGGCTGGCGTGTAGAAGATGCTGATTTTGCTTTTAACGAAGCAGTTAAACGTGGAGCAAAATCTGCTGAAAATGAAGCGAATAAACTTCCTTATCCAGCCATCTATGGTATTGGTGATAGCCTTATCTACTTTATTGAAAACTTTGCAGAAACAGGTACTAATAAGGGCTTGATTTATGATACTGACTTTGAAGATATTGCTGAGCCAGTAGTTGTTGAAGATAAAGGCTTTTTAGCGGTAGATCATTTAACAAATAATGTTTATCAAGGCACTATGCACAAATGGGCTGATTTTTATAAAGACGTTTTTGGCTTTACCGAAGTGAGATACTTTGATATTAAAGGGGTTAAAACTGCATTAATTTCTTATGCACTGCAATCTCCATGTGGAAAATTCTGTATTCCAATTAATGAAGGTAAAGGTAGTAAAGATAATCAAATTGATGAATATCTAAATGAATATAATGGCCCTGGTGTACAACATTTAGCGTTTATTACTGATGATCTTGTCGGCTCTCTTGATAAACTAGACCGCTCGATTGTTGATACTCTTAACATCGTTCCTGAGTACTATGATGAAATTTTTGATCGCGTACCTTGGGTAAAAGAAGATAAAGATCGTATTAGAGAGCACCAAATTTTAGTTGATAGCCAAAGCGAAAACTCTTATTTGCTGCAAATATTTACTAAAAATCTATTTGGTCCAATCTTTATTGAAATGATTCAACGTGTCAATGATCAAGGATTTGGGGAAGGCAACTTTTCAACCTTGTTTAAATCAATTGAGTTAAACCAAATGGAACGTGGCGTTTTATAAATAACCGTCTTAAGTTTTGACAATTAAAAAGCCAACAAGCTCGGTGAGTTTGTTGGCTTTTTGTTATTTGGAGTTAAATTTGTTAACTCAGTATTACTTTAGAAATCTGAACTTATTTACCCGTAGCAGAAACATTCAAGTCTTTTAAAATACCATCGTGTAAGTTGTATACTACGCCATGCACTGTCGTATCTTGGTTATTTTTCCATGCATTGACCAAGGTCGTGGTATTACAGATATTGGCAACTTGCTCTATAACATTAAGTTCACACAGTAAGTTAATACGCTCTTTTTCATCAGTAAGTTTGTCCATTTCTTCTTTATGAAAACGGTAAACATCTTCTATGTGACGTAACCAGTTGTCTATTAAACCATGGCTCTTATTATCAAGTGCTGCACTAATACCGCCACAACCGTAGTGACCACAAACAATAATATGCTGCACTTTCAATACATCAACAGCATATTGAATAACAGATAAACAATTTAAGTCAGTATGAATTACTTGGTTAGCAATGTTCCGGTGTACAAAAACTTCACCCGGATCCATGTTTAACAAAGCGTTTGCCGGTACTCGGGAGTCTGAACAACCTATCCATAAATACTTTGGTGATTGCTGTTCAGATAATGCTTTAAAGAAGTTAGGATCTTCTTTAGTAATTTTTTCTGCCCATTGTTTATTATTATCAAACAGGTGTTGGATTTTTGTCATTAGTTAAGTCCACATTGAGTAGTTAAATTCATGACATTTTATGTCATAGGAAAGGTAAGTAAAAGTAATTATTTGTAATGATAGTATCTTAATATTCATACTAGATGAAGAAACAGATATCAGCTGGAATTATAAACATTTTTATGTAGAAAGAGACATATTGAACATGAGTCATTACGCATTCTGAAACACCTATCTTATAACTGCTTGGCTATAGTATACTTGCATATAGCATAAGAACGGCAATGATAATCTTAAAGGTAAACAGTTATGGCGAGCGCATGTGCCCTGCATATTTTAGTCAAAACGGAAAAACAAGCGAAGGAGTTAAAAGCGCAACTTGATAATGGCGCTAATTTTGGAGCACTTGCAAAGAAGCATTCACTTTGTCCATCAAAGAAAAAAGGTGGTGATTTAGGGGAGTTTCGTCGCGGTCAAATGGTTAAAGCATTTGATGATGTAGTTTTCAAAAGGCCGATATTAAAAGTACATGGCCCGATAAAAACCAAGTTTGGTTATCATTTAATAAAGACCTTATATCGAAGCTAATAACTACTGTAGTTAACAACTGTCGAAGTTAAGAAAGCAGTTGGATCATTGGCTATTTTTGCTCTCGATCCTTTTCTTCTTTGTCCAGTTCTTCATTCCGCTTTTTAATATTTGTTAGTTGCTCTTCGGTTAAGTTAAATTTATGCGCTGATTTTTTTATTACCAAGATGCCGCCAACAATAATACCAATAGCAAGGGCTGTAATGATTATGGCTGTAATTGACATAAGTTTTAATCCTTATTGAAAATATTGATAAAAAGGCAGATTAAATAAAAGTATTTGTGTGAGCTTTTCAACTTATTGTTAATATAGCACAACCAATTATTACCCCTACGTAATGAAGGGGTCAGTAAAATGAAGTGCGGCCTATTCCTTTATGGATAGTGAGTAGCGTTTACTGTTCACTTTCTTGATTGCGCAATTTAGCTAATTTTTGTAGTTGTTTAGACTGCTCATGTAAGCTGCTTCGCACTAAGGTTTCTCTGTCTTCTTCTCGAATAAAGTGAAAAGTAACTTTGTGAGTAAAAGCTTCGTTTGCTGATTCAACCTCTATGACTTCACCATAACAATATATAGCACAATGACTTTCGAGCAAGAATATTTTAAGTTCAAGTAATTGACCAATGTTAAATGCCTTTGGGGTGATAAATTTAATACCGCCGCCGCCAAATTTTATGCCTTGGTATCTATGCTGTAATTCATCTTGCTGACTAAGAATATAGCCAATTAGTAAGTCAATTTTTTTTGATTGTTGGTTAAGAAAGCTAACAAGCTGAGAAGCACTATTGCCTAAGCCCTGCAAGGAACGTAATGCTGATTGATCTACAGTATTCATATCTGTAGCGAGTTTAAATGGCATTGGCATACTGGAAATAAAATTGTCAAAATTGCAGCCTTCATTGTTATCAATAGCCTTAATATTGACTGAGAACTCATGTTCAATGGCAAAGAACTCATCATATTGTGCTAATTTTTGATCAAGAGAAAGAGGGCTCATGTTGTTAATTTCCATGTAAAATAGAGTGCTTATATAAATAGACGGAAGCATATTGTTAAATGCAGTAGCAGAGAATTGTAACTAACAATATCTCAGCGGCTATTTATCTCAGACAATTAGATACCCGCTCGACTTGCATATGTAGTGTCAGAGTTACGCTAGGAAATCGGAGCAAGGCGCGATACGAAGTTAATGGTTATTCCCTTATCAAGTATTGCAACGCTGAACGGGTTTTCTAGCTTAGCTCCCTTTGGGCAATGCGAGAAAGGTTCATCTCCAGCGTTATTAATTTCGACAATAGAACAACTATTATCCTCAATCAATGCCTTGGACATGACCCTTTCTCGATTTGCTGAAACCTACATCTACAAGTGGAGAGGGTATAATGACTGTGTTATGCTACAGAACAATCTAAATCAGTACCAGATAAAATAATAATACCTCAATGTTTCAACCTATTAGTATCTTCATCGGACTACGCTATAGCCGTAGTAAAAGCCACACTGGCTTTGTTTCTTTTATCACTTTTTTTTCCACTGTTGGTATTTTATTAGGTGTGGCTGCGCTTATCACTGTTGTTTCTGTGATGAACGGCTTTGAAGGCGAATTAAAGAAACGGATATTAGGTATTGTTCCCCATGTCATTGTGAGTGATTTTAACGGTAAAGGTCAAAAGCAACCTTGGCAAGATTTACGAGAAGACTTACTGACTCAGCCCCACGTGCTTCGAGTGACACCTTTTCTTGAAAGTGAAGCTTTGATCCAATCTTCTAAAGGGCTTCAAGGTGTATTGGTCCAAGGCATTATGCCTGAATATGAACAAGAAAATATCATCAGTACTCATATGGTTTCTGGCAGTATAGAAAACCTCTCGACCCAAGGTTATTCCTTAGTTTTAGGGCAGTCGTTAGCCAATAAATTGCAAGTTACTCTTGGTGATGAAGTTCGCTTGGTATTACCTAATAAAAGTGTTTTTACTCCCATGGGGCGTATTCCTGTACAACGTGTTTTTACTGTTGCGGGTATTTTTCACATTGGCTCACAAGTTGATGATGCCATGGTTTATGTTGATAGCCGATATGGCGCAAAATTGCTCAGGCGTTCAGGTGATGGTATTGATAAATTACGTCTTTATTTAGATGATGCCTTTAATGCCAAAACGGTAGTGAAAAATTTAGTACAAAATCAACATAAGTTAACGCCAAATAAAGCACTCGACTCTGTTATTTTTAGTACTTGGGATGAAAGCCAAGGAGCGCTATTTTCAGCAGTGAAAATGGAAAAAAACATGATGTGGTTAATGTTAAGTCTCATTATTGCTGTTGCTGCCTTTAATATAGTCTCAGCGTTAGTAATGGTTGTTGTTGAAAAACAAGCGGAAATAGGCATATTACAAACACTTGGTTTAGCGCGCATAGAGGTCATTAAGATTTTTATCACGCAGGGCATGATTAATGGCTTGTGGGGAGTTAGTTTAGGGGGACTTCTGGGGGTGATATTAGCGCTCAATTTAAATAATATCCTATTAGTTGTGGGGGCTAATTTATTTGGTTTGGGTATGCAAGAATTACCGGTAAAGCTTGAGTGGTTAGATGTGCTTACTATTATTTTATCGGCACTCGCAATGAGCTTTCTTGCGACACTTTATCCAGCATACCAAGCCTCGACCACACAGCCAGCTCAGGTACTAAGAAATGAATAAGGCCAAAAATTAATGAGTAAAGTATTACAGTGTTGTCATCTATCTAAGTCATATAAACAAGGTGACATTGAAACTAAGGTATTAAATGACTTAGAGCTGAGTGTTAATAAAGGAGAGCTACTCGCAGTGGTCGGCAGCTCAGGCTGCGGGAAAAGTACCTTTTTACACCTCACTGGCGCTTTAGATTCGCCAAGTTCAGGCACAGTACTTATTAACGATATAGATATTCATCAGTTATCAGATAAAGACAGAGCAAAGTTTAGAAATGAACATATAGGCTTTATCTATCAATTTCACCATTTGATGATGGAGTTTAGTGCGCAAGAAAATGTAGCAATGCCATTAATGATCCGCGGTGAAAAGCCCAAAGATGCATTGTTGGCAGCTAAAGAAATGCTTGACCAAGTAGGGCTGTCTCATCGAATTGATTACCGACCTTCACAATTATCAGGAGGAGAGCGTCAGCGGGTGGCAATTGCTCGCGCATTAGTGACAAAACCCTCTTTGGTTTTGGCTGATGAACCTACAGGTAATTTAGACAGTGAAACAGCGGAACAGATTTATCAATTGATACGTAGCTTAAATGATAGTGCAAATACGAGCTTTGTCATTGTAACTCATGATCTAGTGTTAGCTAGCCGTATGGACAGACAAGTACAATTGGTGCAAGGACAATTATTACCACTGACAGGTAAAGGTGACAAATCAGCTTTAGCTGAGCCCTTAAATAGCGTTGAGGAAAATAATACCGAGGTTAGTGAACGCCATGTTTAAGCCGTTAAGTATTTTTTTAGGCTGGCGTTATGTTCGAAGTCGACACGGTAATGGCTTTTCAGCGTTTATCTCAGCCTCTTCAACTATTGGTATTGCTTTAGGTGTCACAGTGCTTATTGTGGTACTTAGCGCTATGAATGGTTTTGAACGTGAATTATCTCAAAAACTGCTGTCAATCATACCGCATGTTGAATTGGTGAGTGTTAATGAGCCGATAAAAGGCTGGAAAAAAAGAATAGATAAATTACAGACTGAATCATCGGTTATTGCAGCAGCACCCGTTATTAAAATGACAGGGATGCTACAACATGGCTTAAAACTTAAAGCTGTTGAAGTTCGTGGTGTTGATGCACAACTGGAAAAGCAAGTATCCAGTATTGATGATTATATTATAACGGGTAAGTGGCAAGCTTTAATAACCACAAAGTTGAATGAAAATACCATTATTCTAGGTAGTGGTGTCGCAACAAAATTATCAGTTGTACTCGGTGATAAAATACAACTTTTGTTACCTCCGCCAGAAGCAAGTAATGATGTGAAGCAAGTATTTTCTGCGCCAATAACCCGACAAGTCGAAGTGGTAGGTATCTTTAAATTTGGCGGCACGGTAGATGAAACCTTGGCTTACATCCCAATGGCTCTAGCTAGTAACGTGATGGGTTATGAAGAGAATGAAACACAAAGTATACGTTTGAAGATCACCGATGTTTTTTCTGCACCTAAAATAGCTCGGCAAGTTGCCTATAATTTTGACCATTATGTATATATCAATAACTGGACGCGCACCCAAGGGCATTTGTTTAATGATATTCAGTTAGTGCGTATGGTGATGTTTATTGTCTTGGTATTAGTGATAGGTGTAGCGAGTTTTAATATCGTTTCAACCTTAATTATGGCGGTCAATGAAAAACAAGGCGATATCGCGATATTAAAAACCATGGGAGCAAGTTCAAGCACCATTATGTTTGCTTTTATTGCTCAGGGCTTAGTTAATGGTGTCGTTGGCAGCTTATTAGGTGCTTTATCCGGCGTTTATTTAGCGTTAAATCTTACTGATATTATTAGTGCGCTAGAACAGTTTTTAGGGATTACCTTTTTGTCTGGCGATGTGTACTTTATCAACTACTTACCAAGTGTTCTGCAGCCTAATGATGTTTATGTCACCGTTATTACTGCACTTATTATGAGTCTGCTAGCAACGTTATACCCAGCCTGGCGAGCGACTAAAATTGAGCCTGCACAAGTGTTAGGTCAGTTATAATATTATTCTGTTTCAGTTAACTGTTGTTTTAGTTAAAAAAAAGCAAAAAAAAGCCCGCAAACAAAGTGCGGGCCAACTATAACATCAAGTTGATATAAGGAAATTACATTCCAAGAAACATGTCAGAGAGAAAAGATAGAAAGCTATCATTTCGGAGTAATCATAGTTAATGATGTATCCTTAGGAGAAAGGGATAAAACATCATTGCGCTAACTCAGAAAACAAAGTCATCATAATAGTCTTTATTTATTTGAACAAACTAAAAAAAATGTAGTTTTCGGATTAGAATAACTAATGCGAAAAGGGGCGGGTGATTGCCTCACTATTAAAGTGAATAACTATTCGTTATTTTTTAATATGTCCATTTCTATAAGGTTTTAGGCTGAATTTTTATGCAAACCCTATGTTTTAGTTAAATTTGACTGAGCCATTTTATCTTGATGTTTCTATTAAAGAACTTAAGAATTACTTTGTAATGTTAAAAATTCTAATGAAAGTGATGTTTGTTTTTTATTCTCAGCAACTCAAAATCAACCAATGCTTCTACCTTATTCAGGGTATTAGCAAGAATTAAGATCAGTTAATCCATTACCTTGATGATGTTATTGGATTAATACCCGTTTTATTAAGTTTGTGATCTTGTTGTACATAGGGAAAATATTTCAGGGCAAGGCGCTCGATTGAGTAATAGCTGGCTATTAGGAATGAGAGCAACGCCGACTTGAACTATTTTAACCAGTACAAGTGAGCAATAATTTAATCAAATTGGTATAACAAAGGTGAGTATTGCTAGTGCCGCAATAGTTTACAGTGGGCTTGTGTAACTTGGAGAGTTGAACTGTCTTACTTAGAGAAAGCCTAACAAAGGCCAGGAACCTTTGTTAGGTCTATACCCGTTCCACTTGATTATGAATTGTTCATACTTCCTGAAACGAGCATCTTCAAGTGGATCGGGTATATTAAGCTTTGCTTATAATTAGCTAAAGTTAGCTTGAGCGAAATCCCAATTAGCTAACGCCCAAAAACCATTTAGGTAATCAGGTCTTAGGTTGCGATAATCAATGTAGTAAGCATGTTCCCATAAATCTACAGTAATTAATGGCGTAACACCTTCGTCAGTTAATGGTGTTGCAGCATTTGAAGTGTTTACGATAGCTAAACTACCGTCAGCATTTTGCACTAACCAAGTCCAGCTGGAGCCAAAGTTATTGATAGCACTATCAGTAAACTTTGCTTTAAATTCGCTAAAAGAACCAAAGCTATTATTAATTGCGTTAAGTAAATCACCAGAAGGCTCACCGCCACCGTTTGGACTTAGGCTATTCCAGTAAAATGTATGATTCCAAATTTGTGCTGCATTATTAAAAATTCCAGCTGAAGATGTTTTAACTATATCTTCTAAGCTTTTGTTCTCAAATTCAGTACCGCCAATTAACCCGTTAAGTTTAACAACATAAGTATTGTGATGCTTTCCGTAATGGAATGATAACGTTTCTGCTGAAATGTGTGGCTCTAATGCGTCTTGCGCGTAAGGTAATGCTGGTAATTCAATAGACATTATACTCTCCTAATTGTAATTCTAATTTTATTTTTTCACCAAAAATGGGTGTGTTTTTATATAAACTTGAGTAAAATACTCAAGTATTATTTATATATTGGTATTGCAAAGGCAACTTTCAAGGCTATATATTTTAAAATCAATAGCTAAGCTATTTAGATAATAGTACTTATTCTATTTTCTTGTATTGATAATTTATTTTTTATCTCCATATGTAAGATATCTCAATGCAAAAGAATAGAATAAGTATTAATTAAGAGAGGGTACTATGGACACAATTGAGCGCATTAAAGAACAAATTAGCGAAAATACAATCTTGCTATATATGAAAGGATCTCCTAAATTACCAAGTTGTGGTTTTTCATCACAAGCATCACAAGCTTTAATTTCTTGTGAAGAAAAATTTGCTTATGTTGATATTTTACAAAACCCTGATATTCGTGCTGAATTGCCTAAATATGCAGACTGGCCTACTTTCCCACAATTATGGGTTGAAGGTGAGTTAGTTGGTGGATGTGACATTATTATGGAAATGTTTCAACAGGGTGAATTACAAACCTTAGTGAAAGAAGCCGCAGCAAAAAATGCTTCAGCAGAAGATAGTTCAGCAGACGCATAATAAATATTATATAACTAATTGATTTTAATATACCTGTTACTATTTTAAGTACATCATAAATTGTATTTTTTTTGTGACAAGTATGAATCTGCCACAATGTTTGCTGGTAGAAAATTAAACTTTTTAACATAAAGATAAATGGAGCATAAAATGAGCGTATTAGTTGGTCGTCAAGCACCAGACTTTACTGCAGCAGCAGTACTAGGTAGTGGTGAGATTGTAGATAGCTTTACATTAAGCGAAGCAATCCAAGGTAAAAAAGCAGTAGTGTTTTTCTACCCATTAGATTTTACTTTTGTATGTCCATCTGAGCTTTTAGCTTTTGATCACCGTATGGAAGAATTCAAAAGCCGTGGTGTTGAAGTAATTGGTGTTTCAATTGATTCACAATTCTCTCACAATGCATGGCGTAACACACCTGTAAACGATGGTGGTATTGGTCCAGTACAATACACTTTAGTTGCTGATACTAAACATGAAATTTGTCAAGCCTATGATGTTGAGCATCCAGAAGCAGGTGTTGCTTTCCGTGGCTCATTCTTAATTGATGAAGAAGGTAATGTTCGTCACCAAGTGATTAACGATTTACCATTAGGTCGTGATGTTGATGAAATGTTACGTATGGTTGATGCACTACAATTCCACCAAGAGCACGGCGAAGTTTGTCCAGCTGGTTGGAACAAAGGTGATAAAGGAATGACAGCTTCTCCAGAAGGCGTTGCTTCTTACCTTACTGACAATGCAGATAAGCTATAATTTTGCTAACCAGTTAGTTAATCGCTAAAGTTGATTAACTAACCTGCAAAATCTAAAAAACCGCGAAAGCGGTTTTTTTATAACTAAATTTTGCTTTACTGTTTAGCTGTTAGTCCTCTGTTTCATCAACAGCTAACGGCCAACCACCTAGTGCTCGCCACTTATTAACAATATGACAAAATAACTCGGCTGTTTTTTCCGTGTCATATAAAGCACTATGGGCTTCGCTATTATTAAAGTCTATTTTAGCGGCGATACAAGCCTTTGCTAATACTGTCTGTCCTAAAGCAAGACCTGCAAGAGTTGTAGTGTCGAAACTAACAAAACTATGAAAAGGACTGCGTTTAATTTTACAGCGCTCAGTTGCGGCATTTAAAAAGCCTAAATCAAAGGCGGCATTATGGGCAACAATAATAGCTCGCTGGCAACCAGCAGCTTTCATTTTCTTCCTCACTAGCTTAAAAAGATCTTTGAGTGCTTCACTTTCATCAACGGCGCCACGTAATGGATTCGTTGGATCTATGCCAGTAAACTCCAATGCTTTAGGTTCTAGGTTTGCCCCTTCAAATGGCTCAATGTTAAATTGTATCGTTTCATCGATAGAGAAATTACCAGTCTCTTCATCTAAATGTAATACAGAGGCCGCAAGTTCAAGTAATGCATCTGTTTGCGCATTAAAACCCGCTGTCTCTACATCAATTACAACGGGGAAATAGCCGCGAAATCGTTGAGAAAAGTCGCTTTTTATTGTTTCAGGATTAGGATGGTTTTTTTGCTGGGTATCTATAGAGCTTGATTCAGACATTAGTCACTAAGTAATATAGGTTGAAATAATGCCGATTATTATCGCAGAAAGTTTATTTAAAAACGACAATGAAGATGGCTTATAAGTCATTAAATGAACTTTTTTACCTCATAAAGCGCTTTTTTATCGTTAAAATGCTAAAGTTATCTGAATTTAGGGCGATACCCTTTATATCCCATACAGGCAAAAGCAAAAAGTCCTGTTACCGCTATCGATATTGTGCAAAATTATGAAAAAAATAGTCGCATCACTGAGTACTTATTTTCTTATTCTAACCAGTTTAACTGCTAGTTTGTTTACTAGTGATGTAAAAGCAGGTATTCGTCAATATAGCGCAGATATCCATACCTCTAATTGGCAGCTGTCTGATGACTCTCGCCTTCAATGCACTTTGTCACACCAAATCCCTCGTTATGGTGAAGCACGTTTTTCAGCAAAAGCCAGTCGTAAGCTTAATATGGAATTTGAGTTAGACATGATGTTGTTACCAGATAACTATTCGTTAGCTGAAGTGCGCAGTGTTGCACCAAACTGGCAACCCGGCACCGGATCTCGCACTTTAGCGAATATGAAATTACATAAACAATTCAACCCGAGTCTTCCTAAGAAAGTTGCTTGGACTATGTTAAGTGAATTAGAGCAGGGCATGAGTCCTACCTTTTATTATAATGATTGGTACAGCGAGCAAGATAAAATATCAGTTGGTTTATCAACCGCTCGTTTTAAAAAAGCTTATAGAGACTTTGTTGGTTGTGTGGGTAATTTACTTAATTATAGCTTTGATGACATTGCGTATACCGTACTTAACTACCAATCTAGCAGTGATAAATTCACAAAAGCATCGCAAAGACGTATTGAGATGATCCGCCAATATTTGAGCTTAGACCCAGAATTAGAATTAGTCTTGGTTGACGCATACTCTGATAGCTATGGTGGCCGTTGGTCTAATTTAAAATTATCAGAACGCCGTGCTGCTAAAATCAGAGATTATTTTGTCGAAAATGGCATAGAAGTGAGCCGAATAGAAGCAAAAGGTTATGGTGAGAAACGCCATATAGCTTCCAATGACACTACGTTAGGGAGAGGGAAAAACCGTAGAGTGGTCATTCAAATGCAAAAACCATAACTTTAACTAAGTTGATATGGCTCTTTATTGCGGTTTGTTGTTAAAGTACTGTAAATAATACTTGCTACTATCCCAATAGAGCAGATAAAAAATATAGAGTAAAATATTGAACAGGCCTGTAGATTCACAGTAATCTACAGGCCTGTTTTTGTCTGAGCCCAGTTTGGGGACGACTTTTTAATTTTAAGGTATAAAATGTCATGAAACATTTTTCAAAACTTTGCTTAATACTCAGCACTTTTGCTGTGTCTATAGCACCAGTTACATGGGCACATGAGGGTGCCACTCACCAACACGCCAACGTGTCTACGCTAACTGATGCATATACTTATGCTAATTATGACCAAGTCAAAGCGACTCATGTGTATCTTGATCTGAATGTAGATTTTGATAAAAAATCGTTATCTGGCTTTGCAGAGCTTTCACTTGATTGGCTTAGCAATAACAAAGCGCCTTTAATTCTGGATACACGCGATCTTGTTATTCACCGTGTCATGGCAAAAAATAGCCAAGGCCAGTGGGTAAAAGTTAACTATGATTTAGCCAAGCGTGATGATGTATTAGGTAGTAAGTTAACCATTAATACGCCATCTCATGCTGAAAAAGTTCGTGTTTATTATAACTCAACTGAAAAAGCGACAGGTTTGCAGTGGTTATCAGCTGAACAAACCGCTGGTAAAGAAAAACCTTTTTTATTCAGTCAAAACCAAGCCATTCATGCCCGTTCATGGATACCTATCCAAGATACTCCTAGTGTTCGCGTGACTTATACGGCGCGTATAACTACCGATAAAGATTTATTGGCGGTAATGAGTGCAAATAACGAACCTGGTACTGAGCGTGATGGCGATTATTTTTTCTCAATGCCACAAGCTATTCCTCCATATTTAATTGCCATTGGTGTTGGCGACCTTGAGTTTAAAGCGATGAGTCATCAAACGGGTATTTATGCTGAATCTTATATTTTAGATGCTGCGGTTGCAGAATTTGATGATACACAAGCGATGATTGATAAAGCTGAAAAAATGTATGGTAAATATCGTTGGGGTCGTTACGACTTGTTGATGTTACCTCCTAGCTTTCCATTTGGTGGCATGGAAAACCCACGTCTTTCATTTATCACTCCAACCGTTGTTGCAGGTGACAAAAGTTTAGTTAACTTAATTGCTCATGAACTAGCACACTCTTGGTCTGGTAACTTAGTGACTAACGAGAGCTGGCGTGATCTTTGGTTAAACGAAGGTTTTACCAGTTATGTTGAAAACCGTATCATGGAAGCTGTTTTTGGTACAGATCGCGCGGTAATGGAACAAGCATTGGGTGCACAAGATTTAAATGCTGAAATTGCCGAACTTGATGCTGGTGATACTCAGCTTTATATTGATTTAAAAGGCCGAGATCCAGACGATGCATTCTCAGGTGTACCTTATGTTAAAGGTCAGCTGTTTTTAATGTTCCTAGAAGATAAGTTTGGCCGTGAGCGTTTTGATGCATTTGTCTTAGAATACTTTGATAGCCACGCATTTCAAAGTTTAGGAACTGACAACTTTGTTAAGTACTTAAAAGCTAACTTAACTGATAAATATCCTAATATTGTTAGCGATAGTGAGATCAATGAGTGGATTTTCAACGCAGGTCTGCCAAGTTATGCACCACAACCTACTTCAAATGCCTTTAAAATTATTGATAAGCAAATTAAGCAATTAGTTAGTGATGAGTTAACATTAGAGCAGTTACCTACTGCTCAATGGACATTACATGAGTGGTTGCACTTTATTAATAACTTACCTGTAGATTTAGATCACCAGCGCATGGTGAATTTAGACCAAGCTTTTGACTTAACCAATAGTAATAATGCTGAGATTGCTCATGCTTGGTATTTATTATCAGTTCGTGCTGATTACAAAGAGGTTTATCCTGCGATGGCTACATACCTAAAAAATATCGGTCGACGTAAATTGATAGTGCCGTTATATAAAGAACTTGCCAAAAATGCAGAAAGCAAAGCATGGGCTGTTGAAGTCTATCAACAAGCTCGTCCAGGTTATCATGGTTTAGCCCAAGGTACGGTCGATGGGGTATTGAAATAAGCTATAGCTGTTTACTTTCAAAATGCATGCTTTCGCGTGTTTGAGTTATCTCAATTCAAGGCCGTATGATCTTATAATGGTTATGCCATTATAAGATCAGGAATGATGAATGTGATTGTTTAAACATTTTATAAGCAGAATTTAAATGAACTTTCGTTGAAAACATGGCTTTGATTAGCAAGCGGTTTAGTAAGACTCTTTCATAAAAAAGGCTCAATGTGAAAACATTGAGCCTTTTTTTATGTTACTTGTCCAAATAGAGTTAACTCTATTAAGTCAAAGTGACTGCATTAATTATTATTTTCAATTATTACATCAACTTGACGTTTTTTGTTTTGCTGAGAAATAACTACACGCATTACTTCTTCACCTTCTTGGTATTGCAGTGTTAATCGGCCACGTTTAAGTTCTTGTGAGTATGGCTCGCCAAATGCTTGTTGATAAAAATCGATAACTTCTGCTTCGCTTGATCGGGTGAAATAGTTAATTACCGCAGGCAATTTATCAGTAAATTCAGCAAAAACTTGAGCATTATCCAAGATTGGAATATCAATAACACCATTGTTGATTACCTTACTGACGACTTCTTCTTCAATTTCTTCAATTTCTTCAATAACGGGCTCTAAAACAACAGGGGCTTGAGTAGGCTTCTCTTCAATGTCTTGTGTTGAAGAGCAGGCACTGACGCCAACTGCTATCATGCTAAGTAATGTAAAATGCTTAACAGCTTGTTTTACTCTCATTTAAGTCACTTCCGTTCAAGTTTTTGTTTTATATAACTTCAAATATATACGATTTTTAACACTAAGGCGATAATCGCCTAACAAATAACATAAAAACAGCTTGTTAGGCATTCAGTCTAGTGCTGAGCACTATCGACATATCAAGATCTAGGCATATCTTTATAATGGTCAACCCATATTGCTGTTGCGCCACAAATAGCAACAGGCATTACCACAAGGTTTACAATAGGTATCATAGAGAATAAAGCGACAGTGATACCAAAACTATAACTAATCCCTTGCTTTTGTTTTAACATCTGCTTCATTATAGCGAAAGGAACTTTGTGGTTATCAAACGGGTAATCTTTGTATTGTATTGCCATCATCCAAGCAATGAATAAAAACCAAATAACTTGCCCTACAACGGGCAATAGCCACATGATGATAAAAAAACCTATCGCGCGGGGTAAATAATAAGCGAGTTTTTGCCACTCTCTGCTCAATGTTCTTGGTATATCTTTGACAATATCGAGCATGCTGCCTTTAGGCGCTTCATTACCTGACAAAATAGCTTCCATTTTTTCAGATAACAATCCGTTGAATGGTGCTGCTAGCCAATTGGCAACCGTACTAAAAATAAATGAAAAAATAACTAATATAGTGATCACAGCTAAAGGCCACAACACCACACTCAACCAATCAAGCCAGCTGGGTAACCAAGACATAATACTTTCCATGTAATTACTGAGTTCTAAATAAACAAAGTAAAAAGCAAAACTAAATAACAAGGCATTGATTGCTAAGGGGATGAATACAAATCGACGTATACCTTTTTGCTTTATTAGACTAAATCCCTTAAAAAAGTAGCTGGCGCCACTGTGGTCGATGGGCGAAAATTTAGCTTTTTGCGGTGAATGTGACATGAGAGTAAAATATTCCTAAGTAACTTAAGTAACTGATATTCATCGCGTGAGTATAAAAGCTTCTTTCATACTTTTACAACATTAACTTGTTACAAATCTCTCTAATTTCTGATAAAGTTTTCTGTTAACATATTGCGATAAAAATCGTATGAAAAATAGTAATCAAGAAAGCAAATAGGTTAGAAAATGGAAGATAACTTCAGAAACGTCTTAATTATACTCAGTGCCATTGTCATTACCGCAATATTCATTCATGGCTTGTGGACATTAAGAAAACAAAAAAATCCCTATAAGCTAAAAACTTCGAAAGACAAAGCCGAACCTATTACACGAGATTTTGATCGCAAAGGTTTTGACCAAGATGGTGTTGGGCAAGTTAAAGTTAAAACTAATGTTGAAACTGACAATACCAACCCTGAGAGTGAGGTTGTTACTGAACATTTTATAACTGAAGGTGTCCAATTACCTGACGATCTATCTAAGAGCCAAATAATAATAAAAAATGACGTTTTGGGAGATCTTGCAGGCCAAGCATCTAAAGCTAAAGAAGAACTTGATAATAGCTCAATTCAGAATCTAGATAGTAGCCTTGAAGACGACTGGTTTAAAGAAGATGACAATACCCAATTTACCAAAGATGAATTAGGTGACGCGTTAACACCTCCTCCTCCGAGTGAAATGGTTAAGAAAAAGCCGGTAAAAACCAAACCACCGGTTCAAATTGAACCTTTATATGAACAGCCAGTTACGCAAGCTAAACCGGCACGAACGCCAATTAATAAAGTGAGTAAAACGCCGTCAAAAGCAGAACTGAAGCGTGATCAAATTGAAATTGATTTTGATAATCAAGTGGATGAAGAACCGATTGTACCTGAAAAAAACAACACTTCTTTAGAACCACAAATCATTATTTTATCTGTAGTTATGCCAGCGAATCAGCAAATGTTTGGCGCTGCACTTTTACCGAGCTTACTGACACTGGGTTTGAAGTATGGTGAAATGAATATTTTTCATCGTCATGAAGATAATGCAGGTAAAGGTAAAGTCACTTTTAGTTTGGCTAATATTATGAACCCGGGCTCATTTGATTTAGATAGCATGGAAAATTTTGCTACCCGAGGTGTTAGTTTATTTATGACCTTACCTAATGCGGGTGACCCTTTTTATGTTTTTGAACAAATGCTTAGTGCAGCAAAGCAGCTGGCGCAAGAGTTTAATGCACAAGTTCTTGATGATAAACGCAATGTTATGACTAAACAAACTGAGCAACACTATCTCAGTAAAATACGCGAATTTGATCGTAAAAGTCGTATTGCCCTTGTTGAGTAAATAGTTACGATTGCTCCAATACTTAACTGTAATAACGGGCTTTAAGCCCGTTTTCTATTTTTACCCCTTTTACCAATAAACGATATGTGTCACCTTGTTTTAACAACGAACAGAGGTGACCTAATGCAAATTATTAAACCTTAGTGAATTATTTTTATGTCGAATGTCGAAAAGCAAATTAGCCAACTGCAACAGCAGCTTAATCAATATAATCATGAATATTATGTCTTAGACCAACCAAGTGTGCCTGATGCAGAATATGACCGATTAATGGCAGCATTAATCGATTTAGAAACGTCTAACCCCGAGTTAAAAACAATTGACTCACCAAGTCAAAAAGTGGGCGGTCAGGCATTAAAGTCATTTACCCAAGTCACCCATCAGCTACCTATGCTTTCTCTTGATAATGTCTTTTCATTAGAAGATTTTCATGCCTTTGTTAAACGTGTAAAAGATAGGTTAAATGACAATCAAGCTTTAGCTTTTTGTGCAGAGCCCAAATTAGATGGCTTAGCGGTAAGCTTACGGTATGAGCAAGGACAGTTAATACAGGCGGCTACACGTGGCGATGGCAGTGTTGGAGAAAATATTACCACCAACATTCGTACAATAAAGTCCATTCCGCTTAAATTAATGGGCACACTAGGTAAAGACTTTCCTGATATCGTTGAAGTTCGCGGTGAAGTTTTTATGCCTAAGGCAAGTTTTGATGCGTTAAATACATTGGCTAAGAAACGTGGCGAAAAAGGTTTCGCTAATCCGCGTAATGCAGCGGCGGGCAGTTTACGCCAACTCGATTCTAAAATTACTGCAAAACGAAATTTAGCTTTTTATGCTTATAGCCTTGGTTTTGTCGGAAAACTGTCTGATGAAGGCGGTGAAAGTACAGATTTAACCACTGAATTTTTTGATAATTCTCATCATGAAAGACTATGCCAGCTGAAAAGGCTCGGTTTACCTATGTGTCCAGAAGTGCGTTTACTTGAAAGTGAACAAGGTTGTGATGCGTTTTATCAAGACATTTTAGAAAAACGTAGTGCTTTGAGTTATGAAATTGACGGTACGGTATTAAAAGTTGATGACATTGCTTTGCAAAAACGTTTAGGTTTTGTGGCAAGAGCGCCGCGTTGGGCGATTGCTTACAAATTTCCCGCGGAAGAAGAATTAACCTGCGTTGAAGATGTTGAGTTCCAAGTGGGACGTACTGGTGCAATCACGCCTGTCGCACGTTTAAAACCAATATTTGTTGGTGGCGTAACGGTATCGAATGCGACATTGCATAACCAAGATGAAATAACGCGTTTGGGTCTGAAAATAAATGATACCGTCGTTATCCGTCGAGCTGGTGATGTGATCCCTCAAATCGTCAGTGTAGTACTTGATAAACGTCCAGATAATGCCCTTGATGTGATTTTTCCTAGCAGTTGTCCTGTCTGCGACTCTGCTGTAGCCAAACCTGAAGGTGAGGCCGTACTGAGGTGTACCGCAGGGCTTTTTTGTGCGGCTCAGCGAAAAGAAGCGATTAAACACTTTGCTTCACGTAAAGCACATGATGTTGATGGCTTAGGTGATAAATTGGTGGAGCAACTTGTCGATGAAAAATTGATAAGTACCCCTGCTGATCTATTCAAATTGACTGAGATCCAAGTTAGTACCATGGAGCGGATGGGGAAAAAATCGGCGACCAATTTAATTGCCTCACTTGAGGTAGCCAAAAGTACCACGTTAGCTAAATTTATTTATGGGTTAGGTATTCGCGAAGTAGGGGAAGCAACAGCGGCCAACTTAGCAAACCACTTTTATACTTTAGCAGCCATTGAAAGTGCGTCCCTTGAAAGATTACAAGAAGTCTCAGATGTTGGGGAAGTTGTCGCTAAAAACATTATCAACTTCTTTAAGGAAGAGCACAACCTAGCCGTGGTTTCAGGACTAAGTGAAGTAATGAATTGGCCCACAATTGAAATTAAATCAGCTGAGGAGTTACCGCTTGCAGATCAGATTTTTGTATTAACGGGTACGTTAACACAAATGGGAAGAACGGAAGCTAAAACAGCGTTACAATCCTTGGGGGCGAAAGTATCAGGCAGTGTCTCTAAGAAAACGGACTTTGTTGTCGCGGGAGACAAGGCAGGGTCTAAACTGACTAAAGCGCAGGACTTAGGTATATCAGTGCTTAGTGAAGATGGATTGGTCGCCTTACTTGCCGAGCATGGCATAACTATTTAATTAATAGTTTAGGGTCGTTTATCAGAGAATTAAAAAGGACGCTTAATCGCGTCCTTTTTTTGTGTACCTATAAATCTGTGTGCTTTTAACAGTAAATTAGCATTGATTTTTATTTAGTCTTACTGGTTAATCGCCAAAACGAGATACCAGCGGCAAAAAACAATACCATAGGATAAAAAGAATGGCTTGCCACAGACAGTGGTGAAATATGTAACGTAGCGCCAAGTAAGAGCACTTGAGCACCATATGGCAACATACCCTGGTTAATACAGGCGAAAACATCGAGCAAACTGGCTGACTCCGCAGGAGATAACTCGCCGTCGGTGGCAAGGTTCTTAGCCGTCTCGCCAGTGACTATAATTGATACTGTGTTGTTCGCAGTAAAGAAGTTACAAATAAAGGCAAGACTGGCAATACCTAAACCTGCTGCTCGTCTTTTATTATTAGGCGTTAGTTTTCTGGCAAGTGTTTCTATAACACGCGTTAAAGCCGACAAACCACCTTGCTGGCGAACTAACTCACTTAAGCCACCAATAAAGAGAGATAAAAGAAAGATGTCCTGCATACTAGAAAAACCGGCAGTGATATCATTTAACCAAGCAGAAAATTGGTAACCATTACTAATCATACCAATTGCAGCGGCTAGCACTATGCCTAAGGTTAACACGACAAAAACATTCACTCCCATCAAGGCTAGTACAAGAATAGTTACGTACGGAATTAAGCCAGCAACAGCCGAGTCGTTGCTTAATTCATGATGCACTTCACCGCCTAATACGGTAAAAATCACTAAGCAGATAAGTGCGGCGGGAACGGCAAATTTAAAGTTAACTCTAAACTTATCTTTCATATGTGCACCCTGACTGCGAGTAGAAGCGATAGTGGTATCAGAAATAATTGATAGGTTATCACCAAAAATTGCGCCCGAAATTAAGCAGCCAGCGACGAGTGCGGCATCTAAGTTGGCGGATTCAATAAACCCTAATGCAACTGGTGCTATAGCAGCAATGGTGCCCATAGATGTGCCCATAGCGGTAGATAAGAAAGCAGCGACTAAAAATAAGCCAGGCAGTAATAAATAATCAGGGAATACAGCTAAGCCAAGCTGTACACTGGCATCAACGCTACCCGTTGCTTTGGCAACAACAGAAAAAGCACCAGCAAGCAAATATATAATACACATAGTTGTTATGTTGCTATTACCCGCCCCCTTGATAAATTGCTCAATTTGTTTTTCTATTGTGCTTTTAGATAAATACTTTCCTAAGGCAATTGAAACTATGATAGCGGGGATTATAGCAATACTTGCAGGGAGTTTATAAAAAGCAAAATCAACACCTTGCAGTGTTAAAATTATACCTGTACCGAGAAATAGCCCTAAAAAAATGGCAAATGGGAGCAGGGCAGCTAAGTTTTCTTTAGGGGCATTTTTATCAGTCATATCACAGCTATATAAAACAATATCGTTGCTGCATTATAAAAGTAAAATCTCAACTGTCAATGTGGATGTTTAGATGGCTAAAAGATTTTGTGATGTAAAGAGAAGGGAAAAAGGTCAGCCACCTAAGTAACTGAGCTTTTCTATAACTTTGAGTGTAAATTAATATGAAATCAAAATTATATTTATAAGATATTAGCTAATTAATGCTATCCGGTGGCTTGTGTTTGCTCATCAGCCCAAGCAACAGCTTGATTGTAATGCTCCACCACTTTGTCTTTATCCAATTTCAACTTTTCCATCACTATAGTCGTTTTATCCCATTGGGCTTGCTCGATAAATTCAACTAACTTAATCAATGCAGCCATAACGCCTTTTTTAGTCAGTAGTGGTTGTTTGATATCTTCTGACAATGGCAGTTTCTCTAGAATTGAAGCCATATCTTCATCTAAAATGGCATCTATCATTGATAACAGTCCAGTTAAAAAAGCGATGGAGGTATCTAGTTGTGAACGGATATCTTCTGCTACCAACTCACAAAATTTTGCTCTAGTCATTGCTAAGTTAATTAACTCTGATGGTTTATTAGGGTTTGCTGTAATAGCAAACATCAATCCAATAAAGCGTTTTAACTCACCTGAGCCTAAGATAACGAGTGCTTGTTTGATGGTAGATATTTCATTACGGCGCTTGAAGATAGCTGAGTTAGCATAACGTAACAACTTATAAGACAGCGATACATCACGTTCAAAAACATGGGTGATACTGTTTAAATCAAGCTCAGTTTTAGAGGTTTCGTACAGTAACTCCGCCATTGCCATTTGAGAAGGAGACAAGTTTTTTGTTTTGATCATTTCAGGTTGCGCAAAAAAGTACCCTTGAAAGTAATCAAAGCCGAGTTGAAACATTTGATCATATTCTTCATATGTTTCAACTTTTTCAGCCAACATTTTGATATGAGGGTAATCTTTAGTTGCTTTAAGTACTTCGCGAATTTCATCAAGTCCGCTCAACTGAATATCAATTTTAATGATTTTAATATAAGGATAAAAATGCGCCCAAACACTTTGATGTTCGTAATCGTCTAAAGCTAAGATATAACCTTTTTTATGTAAATCTTTACAGAACGCCAATAGCTGTTTACCGGGTTTGATTGTCTCAAGGATTTCAACAACCACCTCATGAGGCTCTAGCATTTCTGGATAGCCTTGTTTCAAAGTCTCAAGGGTAAAGTTGATGAAGGCAGGTTTGTTCCCGGTAAACTCGCTGATACCCATATTAAACTGACTAGCTTCAATCATTTTGCTAGTGGCTTCATCACCATCAATATCAGGGAAAACATTATCTATGCTATCTCGGAAAAGTAATTCGTAAGCAAAAAGTTTTTTATTTTTATCTAAAATAGGTTGTCTTGCGGCGTAAAAATTCATAGAGGTTGTTATCTAACTTAGCTTAGAAATATTAATTACTATTGAATATATGGTATAGCGGCTTTTATTGCATTAGTTTTTTGAATAAGTGTGCTGTTTATTCAATATCTGTACTATTGTTGCGTATAGTTATCATTAATATTATTGGTTCTACTCTAACTTGCTTATCTAAGGTTTCTTTTTTTAACCAATTTTGCTAGTTTAGCGATCCTAACCATTCACTACCACATCATAAGCAGGTAATTACTTTGGCTATCGGTACTTTAATTTCTTTAACTCTCTATTTCATAACCATGCTATTAATTGGCTTATATTCTTATAGAAAATCAACCAGCGATGTTGCAGGTTATATGTTAGGTGGTCGTAGTTTATCACCAAGTGTTGCCGCACTATCTGCAGGTGCTTCTGACATGAGTGGCTGGATGTTGATGGGATTACCAGGAGCTATGTACATCACTGGTATGAGTAGTATTTGGATTGCTATCGGTTTAGTTATTGGCGCCTTTCTTAACTATTTAGTAGTAGCGCCACGATTGAGAACCTATACCGAATTAGCAAATGATTCGATAACCCTACCTGATTTTTTTGAAAATAGGTTTAATGATAAAACCCGTATTCTAAGAATAGTTTCTTCAGTGGTTATTGTGGTGTTTTTCACGCTGTATACCTCTAGTGGTATTGTTGCAGGCGGCAAGTTATTTGAAAGCTCATTTGGCTTAAATTATGAGATAGGTCTATATGTTACTGCTGGTGTAGTGGTAGCGTACACCATGTTTGGTGGCTTTTTAGCAGTGAGTTTAACCGATTTTGTTCAAGGTTGTATTATGTTCATTGCCTTGGTGCTGGTTCCTGTTGTCACGATAAGTGAAGTTGGTGGCTTAGGTGAAATGCAAAGTACTATCGATACGATAAACCCAGATCTATTAAATCTTTTTAGTGGTGTTAGCGTTATAAGCATCATTTCAGCCATGGCTTGGGGCCTAGGTTATTTTGGACAGCCGCATATCATTGTGCGATTTATGGCTATTAGAAGTGTAAAAGATATGCCAACAGCTCGCCGAATTGGTATGAGCTGGATGATTGTCGCTATTGTTGGCGCAATGGCAACTGGTTTTGCGGGTATTGCTTATGTAGCTAAGACAGGTATAAAGCTCGACGATGCAGAAACTATTTTTATCGTACTATCACAATTATTATTTAGCCCATTAGTAGCAGGCTTTTTATTGGCAGCAATTCTAGCTGCCATCATGAGTACTATATCTTCTCAATTATTGGTAACGTCAAGTTCACTTACCGGTGATTTCTACCAAGCCTTTTTACAAAAAGATGCCAGTGAAAAACAATTAGTTTTAGTCGGCCGAATTTCAGTATTGCTTGTTGCTTTGGTTGCCATTTATTTAGCGTACGATCGTAATAGCAGCATATTAAGTCTAGTTAGTAATGCTTGGGCTGGATTTGGCGCCGCTTTCGGACCTGTCATTATTGGTAGTTTATACTGGAAGGGCATGACGCGTAACGGTGCTTTAGCGGGGATTATTAGTGGTGCAGTCACTGTACTTATTTGGATATACGCTCCTATCACTATTGATGGGCAATCGTTAAGTTCACTGATGTATGAAATAGTGCCTGGCTTTATCGTTTGTTCAATAGCGATTTTCATCGTAAGCAAATTATCGCCTAAAGTTGAAGAGAGTATCTCTACTACATTTGATGAGATGTTAGAACATCATAAATAAGGCCTTCAAACCCCTTTAAATAACCCTTCAAAGAAACTCGTTACCGTCAGTAACGAGTTTTTTATTTTTACAGTTTTTTCTCGCCGATATTTACTTACGTTACGCAACAATTTCAAGTTGTTCGCCTTAAAGCTTTTATGTTAGAATCGCGATAATTTTAAACCTTCGATTAATTTAGTTTCCTTTAAAAGTAAAGTTTACATAAAATTAATCATTAAAAATGACAGTACAGTCTGGAGTTTATATACCAATGAGTTTTGATACTATTGAACAACGTGTTAGTTATGGCGTAGGTCGTCAATTAGGTGACCAACTTCGCAATAACCCTTTTAAAGAGTTTGATATCACAGCTGTACAAGCTGGTATTGCAGATGCTCTTGCTGATGCGGCTAGCCAAGTTTCAGATGAAGATTTAAACGAAGCTTTCTCTATCGTTTCTAAAAAACTACAAGAACAAGAGCAAGCTGCTGCTAAAGAAGCTTCAGCTGAAGGCGAAAAATTCTTAGCAGATAATGCTAAGCGTGATGAAGTTACTGTAACTGAGTCAGGTTTACAGTACGAAGTAATTACTACAGGTGAAGGCGAAAAACCTTCAGCTGAAAGCACTGTAAGTGTTCATTACCACGGCACATTTGCTAACGGTGATGTTTTCGATAGTTCTGTTGAACGTGGTCAACCGGCTGAATTCCCAGTAAATGGCGTTATTGCTGGCTGGACTGAAGCACTACAGTTGATGACTGAAGGTAGTAAGTGGAAGTTAACTATCCCTTACGACTTAGCATATGGTGAGCGCGGCTCTCAAGGTGCTATACCTCCTTATGCTACGTTAGTTTTTGATGTTGAATTATTAAGCATCAAATAATTATCGTACTATAATGAAAGCCCTCAATTGAGGGCTTTTTTTTAAGCTAAAACAAATAGAAATTACCTAATGAATAAAAAAAAGTTACAAGAGCTTTTTAAGCGCTACCAAAATGCATTTATTCATTACAATATTGATGAAGTGAGCAACTGCTATCACTTACCATGCACACTAAATACACCTGATAAAGTCATTTTACTTTCAAGCCCATCTGATTGTCTTCAAGAGTTTGCTACTATTTTTACTCAACTAAAAGAAGCTAAGACGAGTGATATTATTGCGAAGAAGTCATCTTTTGAGCAAGTAAGTAAGCAGGTATATTTAGTGTGCATAGATTGGGATTTTATCGATGGGCAAGGGCAGGTCTTTGCAGATTTCACTGCGATTTACCATGTGTTAAATGATGAAGGGACATTGAAAATTATGAATGTTATTTCTCATGAGTTAGATAGCTCGTTAACATTACCTGAGCCACTTAATTGGTAACATCTCTTAATGACAAATATGCTAGAAACAAAGTTAGCTAAAATTATCGGCGGTTTCCGCTCTTATCAAAAGAACAGTAGAGAACAATATGAAAGTAAAAGTAGCTATTTTAGGTTGCAGTGGTCGAATGGGACGCAATTTAATTCAGGCAGCTCATGAACATGCAAGTATCGAATTAGTTGGTGGTAGCGTACGTACCAGTTCATCTTTTGTCGATTTTGATCTTGGGGAATTAGCAGGCATTGGCGCAATTGGTATTAAAACGTCAACAGCGTTATCTCAAATGGCAGCTGCAGATGTTTTTATTGATTTCACCTCGATAGAAACGACGTTAGAAAACCTTACTTGGTGTAATGACAACAAAAAAGCCTTGGTTATAGGAACGACAGGTTTCTCTGATGAGCAAGTAGAAGTTATTGAACAAGCAGGTAAAACAATGCCTGTTATTTTAGCGCCTAATACCAGTGTTGGCGTTAATTTAATGTTTAAGTTATTACAAGTTACTGCAAAAGCCATTGGTGATTATACCGATATAGAAATATTTGAAGCACATCACCGGTTTAAAAAAGATGCACCGTCTGGCACTGCCGTCAAAATGGGTCAAGTTATAGCGGATACTTTAGGACGTGATTTAAATAAAGTTGCGGTTTATGGACGTGAAGGCATAACAGAAGAACGTGATAGAGAAACCATTGGTTTTGCAACGGTTAGAGCGGGCGATATTGTTGGCGAGCATACTGCCTTTTTTGCAGACTTAGGTGAAAGACTTGAAATTACCCATAAAGCTAGCTCTCGAATGACATTTGCTTTGGGCGCTATGCGCGCGGCATTTTGGTTAAACGATGCTGATGCAGGCTTTTATGATATGCAAGACGTACTCGGGTTAAAAGATTAATGTTAATACCTAGTTAACATCTAGGTATTAATGAAATTTCACTATAGATAAGTAGTCTTTTTAGCCCTTTGACTAGAAAATACTAGGAAAAGCTAGAAAAGAGTACATTTTTACATTTTATTACTAGACGAAAGTAAAGTACAAGCGTAAAATAAGTGGATTTTGTCAAAAATTTAGCTGAAAAGCAGTTTTTAACATCTATTTTTGTACTGGAAGTACAGTAAAAAGCAAATGCATGGAGCACTTGCTGCTACATGCGCGTTTACGTTTATTTCTTCTTTGGAGGTTACATTGGCTACATCTGCTATTTTAGTGCTTGAAGACGGCACTGTTTTTAAAGGCACCGCAATTGGTGCACAAGGGTCGGCTGTTGGGGAGGTGGTATTTAACACTTCAATGACAGGTTATCAGGAAATTCTTACCGATCCATCATATGCAGAGCAAATTATTACCCTGACTTACCCGCACATAGGTAATACTGGTACTAATAGCGAAGATAAAGAGTCAAATAGCATTGTTGCTAAAGGCCTTGTTATTCGTGATTTGCCTTTACTTGCAAGTAACTTTCGTAATGAACAGAATTTAAGTGACTACCTAATTGATAACAATATCTTAGGTATTGCTGATATTGACACACGTAAATTAACGCGCATTTTACGTGAAAAAGGTGCTCAAAATGGCTGTATCTTAACGCTTGATGATAGCAGTGATGAAAGTTTACAAGCTCAAGCCTTAACACAAGCTAAAGCATTCCCAGGCCTTAAAGGCATGGATTTAGCTAAAGTAGTTTCTACTAAAGAGCAATATGAGTGGACAGACGGCAGCTGGACTCTTGATTTAAGCCATGGCGATAACACAGGCACAGGTTTTACTAAACCTGCAAGCTTTGATTTTCATGTTGTTGCTTATGACTTTGGTGCTAAACACAACATCTTACGCATGTTAGTAGATCGTGGTTGTAAATTAACCGTGGTACCAGCAGAGACTTCAGCGAGCGAAGTACTTGCAATGAACCCGGATGGTATTTTCTTATCAAATGGACCTGGTGACCCAGAGCCATGTGATTACGCTATCTCAGCGATTAAAACTTTCCTAGAAACAGAAATTCCTGTATTTGGTATTTGTTTGGGCCATCAATTACTTGGTCTAGCAAGTGGCGCAAGTACTGTGAAAATGAAATTTGGTCATCATGGTGCTAACCACCCAGTAAAAGACTTTGGTCGTGATGTCGTTATGATTACTTCACAAAACCATGGTTTTGCTGTTGATGAAGCTAACCTACCAGATAACTTAACAGTAACGCACAAATCATTGTTTGATGATTCATTGCAAGGTATACACCGTACTGATAAGCCAGCATTTAGCTTCCAAGGTCACCCTGAAGCAAGTCCTGGTCCTCATGATGCAGCGCCGTTATTTGATCACTTTATTGACTTGATCAAAACCTACAAATCAAACAACGCTTAAACCGACAGACAAGAGAAGAGAGAAAAGAAAATGGCAAAACGTACTGATTTAAAAAGTATCTTGATCTTAGGTGCAGGCCCAATTGTTATTGGTCAAGCCTGTGAGTTCGATTACTCAGGCGCGCAAGCGTGTAAAGCACTTCGTGAAGAAGGTTACCGAGTTATCTTAGTTAACTCTAACCCTGCAACAATTATGACAGACCCAGATATGGCCGATGCAACATACATCGAACCAATTCACTGGGAAGTTGTACGTAATATTATTGAAAAAGAACGTCCTTGTGCTGTTCTACCTACTATGGGTGGTCAAACGGCATTAAACTGTGCTTTAGAGCTTGAAGCCAAAGGCGTATTAGCCGAATTTAATGTTGAAATGATTGGTGCTACTGCTGACGCGATTGATAAAGCAGAAGACCGTAGTCGTTTTGATAAAGCAATGAAAGCGATTGGTTTAGATACACCACGTGCTGAAATTGTACATACTATTGAAGAAGCGCACGCAGCAAGTAAGCATTTAGGCTTTCCTTGTATTATTCGACCATCATTTACTATGGGCGGCACTGGTGGCGGTATAGCGTATAACACTGAAGAATTTGATGAAATTTGTACGCGTGGTTTAGATTTATCACCAACAACAGAATTATTGATTGATGAATCATTAATTGGTTGGAAAGAGTATGAAATGGAAGTGGTTCGCGACAAAAATGATAACTGTATCATTATTTGTTCGATTGAGAACTTTGACCCTATGGGCATTCATACTGGTGACTCAATCACAGTGGCACCAGCGCAAACATTAACTGATAAAGAATATCAAATCATGCGTAATGCATCATTGGCTGTTCTTCGTGAAATTGGTGTTGAAACAGGTGGTTCAAACGTACAGTTTGGTATTTGTCCTGACACAGGTCGTATGGTTATTATCGAGATGAACCCACGTGTATCTCGTTCATCAGCATTAGCATCAAAAGCAACTGGTTTCCCAATTGCTAAAATCGCAGCAAAACTTGCTGTTGGTTACACGCTTGATGAATTAACAAATGACATTACTGGCGGTAAAACACCAGCATCATTTGAACCAACAATCGATTACGTAGTGACTAAGATCCCACGTTTTAACTTTGAAAAATTTGCTGGTGCAGAAGATAGGTTAACCACGCAAATGAAGTCTGTTGGTGAAGTAATGGCTATTGGCCGTAACCAACAAGAATCAATGCAAAAAGCCTTACGTGGCCTAGAAGTTGGCGTAAACGGTTTTGACTCAATTGTTGATGTAACTCAGCCAGGTGCTAAAACTAAAATAATGCATGAGCTTCAAGAAGCTGGTGCAGACCGTATTTGGTATGTTGCTGATGCTTTCCGTTTAGGTTTAACGGTTGAAGACATCTTTAGACTAACGAAAATTGACCGTTGGTTCTTAGTACAAATTGAAGACATCATCTTAGAAGAAGCAAAAGTAGCAGAAGGTGGCTTAAAAGTATTAAGCCCTGAATACTTACGTAAACTAAAACGTAAAGGTTTTGCTGATTCACGTTTAGCTGAGCTAATTGGTGTAAGCGAAGCTGAAGTACGTAAAAAACGTCATAATGCTGAAATTTTCCCAGTGTACAAACGTGTTGATACTTGTGCTGCTGAGTTTAGCTCAGATACAGCTTACATGTACTCTACTTATGATGAAGAATGTGAAGCTAACCCAACAGATAATGATAAAATCATGATCTTAGGTGGTGGCCCTAACCGTATCGGCCAAGGTATTGAGTTTGATTACTGTTGTGTTCACGCCGCACTAGCGCTTCGTGAAGATGGTTTTGAAACTATCATGGTTAACTGTAACCCTGAAACGGTTTCAACTGATTACGATACGTCAGACAGACTTTACTTTGAATCAATCACTTTTGAAGACGTTTTAGAGATTGTTCGAGTTGAAAAACCGAAAGGCGTTATCGTGCAATACGGTGGTCAAACACCACTTAAATTAGCACGTGCTTTAGAAGCGGCTGGCGTACCAATTATCGGTACTTCTCCTGATGCAATTGATAGAGCGGAAGATAGAGAACGTTTCCAACAAGCGGTTGACCGTTTAGGTTTATTACAGCCTGAAAACGCTACCGTAACGTCACTTGATGAAGCGATGGCAAAAGCTGAAACTATTGGTTTCCCATTAGTTGTACGTCCATCTTACGTTCTTGGTGGCCGTGCCATGGAAATCGTTTATGACTTAGATGATTTACGTCGTTATATGACGGAAGCAGTAAGTGTATCGAACGATTCGCCAGTATTGCTTGATCACTTCCTTGATGATGCGATTGAAGTTGATATTGATGTTGTTTGTGATGGCACAGATGTCGTTGTTGGCGGTATTATGCAACACATTGAACAAGCAGGTGTTCATTCAGGTGATAGTGCTTGTTCACTACCTGCCTATAGCTTAAATCAAGAAATCCAAGATGTTATGCGTAAGCAAGTAACCGACTTGGCGTTTGAGTTAGGTGTAATTGGCTTGATGAATACGCAAATGGCTGTTAAAGATAACGAAGTTTACTTAATTGAAGTAAACCCACGTGCTGCGCGTACAATTCCATTTGTTTCAAAAGCAACGTCTGTACCACTAGCTAAAGTTGGTGCACGTGTAATGGCTGGTAAGTCATTAAAAGAACAAGGTATTGTTGAAGAAGTTATTCCAGAGTACTTCTCTGTTAAAGAAGTTGTTATACCATTTAACAAATTCCACGGCAGTGACCCGTTAGTTGGACCTGAAATGCGTTCAACTGGTGAAGTAATGGGCGTAGGTGATACGTTTGAAGAAGCGTATGCTAAAGCAAACCTTGGTGCCGGTGTTTCTGTTCCTAAAACTGGTCGTGCATTAATTTCAGTTCGTAACAGTGATAAAAAACGTGTACTAGAATTAGCTAAAATCATGGTTGATTTAGGTTATGATATAGATGCGACTCACGGTACTGAAGTAATTTTACGTGAAGCGGGCGTTCCGGTTAGACGTGTTAATAAAGTACACGAAGGTCGTCCACATATTCTTGATAGAATTAAAAACAGCGAATACAGCTACATCATTAATACAACAGAAGGCCGTAAAGCCATTGAAGATTCTAAAGTATTACGTGGCGGAGCATTACGTTATAAAGTAGCTTATACAACGACATTAAATGCCGCATTTGCTACTTGTATGGCTCATGCTGCGGATGAAATGAGTACTGTACGCTCTGTACAAGAGTTACATAATACGTTGTAAATAAAATACATAAGGCTTAAATTCCTGAGTGATTTTAAGCTTATTTAAAGTATTTAAAGGTGGTTATCTCCTATTCATAGGGAGTTAACCGCCTTTATTGTTAGAATGAGATGATAATAATGACTAAATACCCAATGACTCTTCGTGGTGCTGAACTGTTACAAGCAGAACTTAAAGTCTTAAAAACAGAAAAACGTCCTCGTATCGTAAAAGATATTGCTGATGCCCGTGAACATGGTGATTTAAAAGAGAACGCCGAGTACCATGCGGCAAAAGAAGAGCAGGGTTTTTGTGAAGGTCGTATACAAGATATTGAAGGCCGATTATGTAATGCACAAGTTATCGATGTAACAACCATACCTAATCATGGCAAAGTTATTTTCGGTACTACTGTAACCTTACTTAATATAGATACTGAAGTTGAAGTGACTTACCAAATTGTTGGTGATGATGAAGCAGACTTCAAAACAGGTCGTATTTCGCTAAACTCACCTATTGCTCGTGGCTTAATTGGTAAAGAAGTTGATAGTGAAATTGAAATTACTATCCCTGGCGGCATCGTTGAATATGAAATTGTTGCTGTTGAGCACATTTAATAGCACCTTGTTATAATAAATTAGTGTAAGCAGTTGTTGCAGGCTGCCCTGCGATAATTTTATGATTAAAAGGCCACAAACAGCATGTTTGTGGCCTTTTTTGTGGTAATCGGTTAATTTTCGCTACGCTTTGCAATACTTATATAAGTTAATTTTGCAGTTTTTTCTTCCATTGTACTGTTATCAGCACTTGTAAATACTCTATTATGGTGTAATGTCTTTGATGTTAAGGTGATATCAAAATGATATCACCTATTGTTCTTATAGGGAGTTTACATGAACGAGAAAAGAGGTTTTTCGATTAATGGTTATGGTGTTTTTATTGCTCTATTAGTCGCATCAATTTTTATCGTGCGTCAAGCCGCGATGGGATCCATAGAAATAATGGCAGTACTGGTCTTTATTTTGGCTGTTGCAGCAATCCCTGGATTTTTTATGGTGCAACCAAATCAAGCCAAAGTAATGACTTTTTTTGGCAGCTATGTTGGCACCGTAAAAGCAACGGGTCTGCGCTGGACTATTCCGCTATTTATCCGCAAAACCATTTCATTAAGGATTCGTAATTTTGAATCGAGTCAAATGAAAGTCAATGATAAACACGGCAACCCTATTGAAATTGCTACCGTAGTGGTTTGGTCAGTAGATGATACCGCTGAGGCCGTATTTGAAGTAGATGATTATCTCAGTTTTGTTACTATACAAAGTGAATCAGCACTGCGGAATATGGCGATTAGTTATCCGTATGATCAACACGAAGGTGATCAAATTGCGCTTAGAAGCCACCCAAAAGAAGTTTCTGAAGCCTTAATCATAGAGATACAACAGCGATTAGAGAAAGCTGGCGTGAAAGTGCATGAAGCACGTATAAGTCATTTAGCGTATGCGCCAGAAATCGCTAATGCTATGCTGCAAAGACAGCAAGCTTCTGCCATTATTGCGGCTCGCCGACTTATCGTTGATGGTGCTGTGGGTATGGTAGAAATGGCACTCAAACAATTATCTGATAAAGATATTGTTGAATTAGATGAAGAGCGTAAAGCTACCATGGTAAGTAACTTGTTGGTCGTTTTATGTAGCGATAAAAGCACGCAACCGGTCGTTAATACAGGCAGTTTGTATTAATGCTTAATAAGACAAATCATGGCAGCTAAAAAAAGCTTCCCGCTTAGAATAAACCCTGAAGTATTGGCGGCAATGCAGCGTTGGTCAGATGATGAACTGCGAAGTGTTAATGCGCAAATTGAATATGTATTAAGAAAAGCTTTGGTTGAATCAGGGCGAGTGAAACTGACCCAAAAAGTGATCACACTGGTTGAAGGGGTTGAAGGGGTTGAAACGGGTGATACATCTGAAGAAAAATAGTAAAAAAAATGACAGCAATTGCTGTCATTTTTAGTTATGTGTATTTTTAGCTATTGGGATATAGCTTATCAAAGCAATGATAATTAGATTTTAGGGATTCTAATTTTCTTTTCTGCGCTTTCACGATAAATTACTAATGTTTTACCGATCACTTGTACCTTAGTAGCATTCGTTTCACGACAAATAGCATCAACGATTAATGCTTTAGTTTCTCTATCATCAGTCGGGATTTTTACTTTGATTAATTCATGATGATTTAATGCATAATCAATTTCTGCTACAACAGCTTCAGTTAAGCCGTTATTACCAAGTAAAACTACTGGTTTAAGTGGGTGTGCGACACCTTTAAGGTGTTGAATTTGTTTTTTGTTTAAGCTCATTACTAAATTTCGTTATTAGTTACCTTGAATTGCCGCTATTTTACCCTTATCTACTAATTAATACTAATACCAATCGCACTAATTTTATAATCATCTAGAAATCACCGTTATTAAGTTGTCAATTTTAGACATTTTTGTTTTCGATTATGAATAATTAACAGATCACAATGGTATAATCCTTTAATAATTAATGTTCTTTTTGTGAGTAAGCGAAAGCATGGCAAATAAAAAACACAAAGCAAGTAGTCAACGCTGGTTAGACGAACACTTTGAAGATGAATACGTAAAAAAAGCGCAACGTTTAGGTCTTCGATCTCGTGCAGTTTTCAAACTGGAAGAAATCAACTTAAAAGACAAATTGATAAAACCAGGCATGAAAGTGGTCGATCTCGGAGCAGCCCCAGGTGGTTGGTCAGAATATGCAGTAAAAGCGGTTGGAGAAAAGGGTCAAGTCGTTGCTTGTGACATTTTACCAATGGACTCTATTGTTGGTGTTGACTTTCTCGAAGGTGACTTTAGAGAAGAAGAAGTGCTTGATGCTTTGTTAACACGTATCAACGGTAAAAATATTGATGTGGTGATGTCAGATATGGCCGCCAACATGACAGGTAACGAAAGTGCAGATTCTGCCCGTAGTATGTATCTAGTCGAACTTGCTTTAGATATGTGTAGTGAAGTGCTAAAATCTAACGGTTCTTTTGTCGTGAAAGTTTTCCAAGGTGCTGGTTTTGAAGACTATATGAAAGCAACACGTGCTGTATTTAAAACAGTAAAAACACGTAAACCAGAGTCATCAAGAGCGCGTTCAAGAGAAGTTTATTTGGTCGCTACAGGTTATAAAGGTTAGCTAGAACAATAGAGGTAAGGGCAGACAAGTTGTAACTAGTTGTTACTAGCTACTAAAGTTAAATAGCTCCAAGCCTTGAATTGTAGTAAATTAGGCACAATAGACTAGTATAGATTTATTTTAATAAATATTTTAAATATCACAAGAGGTCATTAAGTTGAGCGATATGGCGAAAAATCTTATTTTATGGTTAGTTATTGCAGTTGTTTTGATGAGTGTATTTCAGAGTTTTTCTCCAAATACCACAGAAAATCAACAAATGGATTACACCCGCTTTATAAAGGATGTACGCCAAGGTCAAATTCGTGATGCGAGTGTTGACAGAAACGGCGTAATTACGGGTGAAAAGCGTAGTGGCGAAGCATATAAAACCGTTATACCTGGTGGCTATGATCGTGATTTAATTAATGATCTTGTTAAACAGGGCGTGCGCGCCGAAGGTAAGTTGCCTGAAGAAACGAGTTTCTTAACAACTATCTTCGTGTCTTGGTTCCCGATGATTTTGCTTATTGGTGTCTGGATTTTCTTCATGCGTCAAATGCAAGGCGGTGGCGGTAAAGGTGCCATGTCTTTTGGTAAATCTAAAGCGCGTCAGTTAAGCGAAGAACAAATCAAAACAACGTTTGCCGATGTTGCTGGTTGTGATGAAGCCAAAGAAGATGTTGCTGAATTAGTTGATTACTTACGTGAACCTAGCCGTTTTCAAAAATTAGGTGGACGTATTCCTTCAGGCATTTTACTTGTTGGCCAACCAGGTACGGGTAAAACCTTATTAGCGAAAGCGATTGCCGGTGAAGCGAAAGTACCTTTCTTTACTATTTCGGGTTCTGATTTTGTTGAAATGTTTGTTGGTGTTGGTGCATCTCGTGTGCGTGACATGTTTGAACAAGCTAAAAAAGCGGCTCCTTGTATTATCTTCATCGATGAAATCGATGCGGTAGGTCGCCAACGTGGCGCTGGTATGGGTGGTGGTCATGATGAACGTGAGCAAACACTTAACCAAATGTTAGTTGAAATGGATGGTTTTGAAGGTAATGAAGGCGTTATCGTTATTGCTGCAACTAACCGTCCTGACGTATTAGATCCTGCATTACTTCGTCCTGGTCGTTTTGACCGTCAAGTAACCGTTGGTTTACCTGATATTCGTGGTCGTGAACAAATTCTTAAAGTACATATGCGTAAAGTACCATTAGGTGATGATGTAAAAGCTGAAGTTATCGCACGTGGTACACCAGGTTTTTCTGGTGCTGATTTAGCAAACTTAGTGAATGAAGCGGCGTTATGCGCTGCACGTGCATCAATTCGTGTAGTGGGTATGAGAGAGTTTGACGCCGCTAAAGATAAGATAATGATGGGCTCAGAACGTAAAACCATGGTTATGAGCGAGTCAGAGAAAGAAATGACTGCTTACCATGAAGCGGGTCATGCAATTATTGGCCGCTTAGTACCGGATCATGATCCTGTGTATAAAGTGAGTATTATTCCTCGTGGCCGTGCCCTTGGTGTAACTATGTACTTACCTGAGCAAGATAGATTTAGTCATTCTAAGCAACATTTAGAAAGTAACATCTCTTCTTTATACGGTGGCCGTGTAGCTGAAGAAGTTATTTACGGTAGTGATAAAGTTTCTACTGGTGCGTCTAATGATATTGAACGTGCGACTAACATTGCTCGCAAAATGGTAACGCAATGGGGCCTATCAGATAAAATGGGACCTATGTTGTTCGCTGAAGAAGAAGGTGAAGTATTCTTAGGTCGAACGTCTGCTAAATCATTACATATGTCAGATGAAACAGCGAAAAGCATTGATGAAGAAATTAAATCGGTTATTAACCGTAACTATCAACGTGCTGAAGACTTAATCAAAGCAAATATGGATGTATTACATGCCATGAAAGATTGTTTGATGAAGTATGAAACGATTGATGCTTTGCAAATTGATGACTTAATGGCTAGAACAACTGTTCGTCCACCTGCAGGTTGGGAAGACAAAGGCGGTTCAAGTTCTAATTCTGATGATAGCAAAGGTGATAAAGCTGCAGATGTTGAAGCGACTGATAAAGATGCTGAAACGGCTAGTGACGCTGATGAAGCTAATCAAGTTAAGCCTGATACAACTAAGCCAAGCGGTGATACACCAGCAAGCTAAGCTGTTTATATAATTATTAAAGCCTCGTTATTTACTTAAATACCGAGGCTTTTTCATATGTAGAGCTATGCTATTCCTCTCCATATTAAAGACAGTAAGAAAAGATCAAAATGACAACAGATAATTTTTCAGCGAATAACGCAAACAATCAACAAGCCGAGCAGCAAAATAAACCTCGAGCGCAAGTGATGGGAATTCTTAATGTTACCCCTGATTCCTTTTCAGATGGTGGAAAATTTGCCACGTTTGACAAAGCACTGGTGCAAGTAGAACAAATGATCCTCGACGGTGTTGATATTATCGATATCGGTGGCGAGTCGACCCGCCCAGGTGCTGTTGAGGTAAGTGAAGAGGATGAGTTAGCGCGCGTTATTCCGTTACTTAAAGCCATTAAATCTAAATTTGATATCAAGGTATCAATCGACACCAGTAAAGCGGAAATCATGTCACAAGCCATTGTTCACGGTGCTGATATTATTAATGATGTTCGTGCCTTACAAAATGAAGGCTGTTTAGCGGTATTAGCAAAGAGTAATGTACCAATATGTTTAATGCATATGCAGGGTTTACCCCGTTCGATGCAAAATAACCCTCAATATGAGGATGTTATTGGCGAGATAAGGCAGTTTTTTATCGACCGTATTAGCGTATGTGAAAAAGCGGGTATTAACCGAGAACGTCTGATTTTAGACCCAGGTTTTGGCTTTGGTAAAACGTTAGAACAAAATTACCAGTTACTAGCACAACTACATCAGTTTAGTGATTTAGGTTTACCGCTGCTATCAGGAACATCGAGGAAATCAATGATAGGCAACTTATTAGCCCGTAATGTTGATGAACGCCTTGCAGGTAGCTTAACTACCGCTATAATAGCCGCACAGCAAAACGCTAGTATTATTCGAGTGCATGACGTTAAAGAAACGGTCGATGCGCTAAAAGTATTATCCATAACAGCTAAGTACCAATGATGGTAAGTTGTAGCAGAGAAAAGACAAGATTAGCTAACGTTAGATAATTTAACGAATATCGACTGAAAATCTGATAGCAGTCGCTGCAATGAATAGAGCTATACAAGAAAGTATATAAGGAAAAACATGTCAAATCGTAAATATTTTGGAACCGATGGTATCCGTGGTTTAGTTGGGCAATACCCAATAACGCCAGAATTCGTGATGAAGCTTGGTTATGCCGCGGGTAAAGTACTCGCTGGGCAAGGGACTAAAAAAGTACTTATTGGTAAAGATACACGTATCTCAGGCTACATGCTTGAATCAGCTCTTGAAGCTGGCTTTTCTGCAGCAGGTATCGATGTAGGCCTGCTTGGACCTATGCCTACGCCGGGCATTGCCTATCTTACTAAAACATTCAGAGCCGAAGCCGGCATTGTTATTAGTGCCTCGCATAACCCTTTTTATGACAATGGCATCAAATTTTTCTCTAATACCGGGGAAAAACTCCCAGATGCCGTTGAATTAGCGATTGAAGTTGAATTAGATAATCCAATGGGTTGTGTGGAATCAGCAAAGCTTGGTAAAGCGACTCGTGTTAATGATGCAGCAGGGCGTTATATTGAGTTTTGTAAAAGTAACTTCCCTAGCAAGATGTCACTAAAAGACTTAACTATCGTGGTTGATTGTGCTCATGGTGCAACGTATCACATAGCGCCAAATGTATTTCGTGAATTAGGCGCAACGGTTATTGAAATAGGCACGGGGCCAAACGGAACCAATATCAATAAAGACTGTGGCGCAACATCTATGGCAGCAATCAGTAAAGCTGTTGTTGAACATAAAGCAGATATTGGTATCGCCCTTGATGGTGATGGTGATCGCATAATGATGGTTGATCACACGGGTTATGTTATTGATGGTGATGAAATTATTTATATCATCGCCTGTAATGATTTAAAATCTGGCAGAAAAGAGGGTGGTGTTGTTGGTACTCTTATGAGCAACATGGGGTTAGAGTTAGCCTTAAAAGAATTAGACATTGAATTTGCCCGTAGTAATGTTGGTGATCGCCATGTAATGGAGTTATTAAAAGAAAAAGGTTGGCAGCTAGGCGCAGAAAACTCAGGCCATGTTATTAACCTTAATCACACCTCTACCGGTGATGGTATTATTGCTGCGCTTAATGTACTAACTGCGGTAACTAAACAAGAAAAATCGTTATTTGAGTTACGTCAAGGCCTAACAATGCTGCCGCAATTACTTGTCAATGTGCGCTTTGCTGGAGAGAATAACCCATTAAATGATGTTGATGTACTGGCTGCGGTTGATGAAGTGAATGAAACATTAACGGGTCGTGGCAGAGTATTACTTCGTAAATCAGGCACTGAACCACTTATTCGTGTCATGGTTGAAGGCCCAGACCTTGATGAAGTAACTCTATTGGCTAATAAAATTGCCGATTTAGTGAAACTTGTTAAGTAGTTTTAGCGATTAATCAGCGCTATTAATGATAACTCTCTTAGGTTGTTATGGAAATCTCCTAAGAGAGTAGAGCGAACATTGAACTAAATGCCACGATAAGTATAAAAAAACTGCAACTAGTAAAAGATATGTGTTAAATACTTGTATCTTTTGCGTAGGTTAGTTACTATCTCGCGGCTTCATTTTAGCAATGACTACTTTTATGTATTAACTGAAGTCAGAAGATTATAACCTAGGTTAAGAGGTCGGAATGACTAGACAAGCAATTGTAGCCGCAAATTGGAAAATGAACGGTGACTCAGCCCTAGTTGATACTATGGTTTCAGGATTGGCAGATATTGAATTATCATCACACGTTGATGTTGTTATTTGTCCTAGCTTTCCTTATTTATCTGAGCTTAATCAGAAAATAAAAACAGCTAACTTAAATGAAGCTATTCATGTTGGCTCGCAAAATGTGAGTGAATATGAAAGTGGTGCTTTCACAGGTGAAGTATCCACAGCTATGTTGCAAAACTTAGCCATTAACTATGTAATAGTTGGTCACTCTGAACGTAGAAGTATCTATAAAGAAACCTCTACTCAAGTTGCTAAAAAAGTTCATGCTGCTTTAAATGCAGGCTTAACACCTATTTTATGTATTGGTGAAAGCGAATCAGAACGAGCAACCGGAGAAACTGAAACTGTGTTATCAGCACAGATTCAACCTGTTATCGATGAAATAGGCATAGAGAAATTTAAAGATGTTGTTATCGCTTATGAGCCAGTTTGGGCCATAGGAACAGGTAAAACAGCATCAAGTGCGATGGCACAAGAAACACATCAATTTATTCGTCAATTCTTAGCTCAACAGAATGAGCAAGTAGCGAATAAAGTACCATTACTCTACGGTGGCAGCGTAAATGCAGCTAACTGTGAAGAACTATTCGCACAAGCTGATATAGACGGTGGTCTTATTGGCGGTGCTAGTTTAAAAGCGGACCAATTTAAAATAATTTGTTCTGCAGCGAAAGGAAAATAGAAATGTTGTATCAAGTATTAATTATAGTCTACGTACTAATTGCTTTAGCCCTAATTGGTTTAGTGTTAATTCAGCAAGGTAAAGGCGCAGATATGGGCGCATCTTTTGGTGCTGGCTCTTCTGCTACAGTTTTTGGTTCAGGTGGCTCAGGTAACTTCCTAACATCAGCAACTACGTACTTAGCTGTAGGTTTTTTTGTTATCAGCTTAATTTTAGGTAACCTAACGGCTAACCGCACTAAAGCAGTTGACGAATGGAACAACCTAGAGGTTCCTGCTGAACAAGCAGTTGATGCTATTCCTGGCGAGAGCGCTGAAGCAACGACATTACCAGCTGTTCAAAACAGCGATGTACCTGCATCAGACGAACCTGCTAAGAAAGAAGATAACAGCAACGTTCCAGACTAAAATTAACTAATCCTCAATTAGTTAAGAGAAAAGTTTAAAAATCTAGTATTGCGCGGATGTGGCGGAATTGGTAGACGCGCCAGCTTGAGGGGCTGGTGACTTAGGTCGTGGGGGTTCAAGTCCCCCCATCCGCACCACTAGATTTAATTATTATAAAAGGCCGATACGTCATGTATCGGCCTTTTTGCGTTTGTATATCTCTTTCTCACCGTTATTAACTAATCCAACTAATTGTTTAACTTGGGATTAAACTATTCATTTACTGCGCTATTCATTGACAAAGAACAACTATTATCAGATGGTGCATGTGACAGAATACAACAATGGTAAATATCCCCACGCGAAAGGAACACGCGATTGTCACCCCAATTTTATAATGAAAATGCAGATGCTTTAGCACAGCAATACCTCTCAAAGTCATTTGAAGAAGTGCACCATAGCTGGGCTCACTTTTTGCCTAATATTATAGAAAACCCCAATGCCCGTATTTTAGATATTGGCGCAGGCTCGGGACGCGATGCCAAATTTATTGCGCAAGCAGCACTTAATAAACACGGTGAGCAAAACGGTACTCAGGTTATTGCCGTTGAACCAGCTAACTTACTAGCAGAGCTTGGCGCACGCCAAACGGCAGAGCTTAAGGTTAAATGGCTTACTGATTCATTACCGGCATTAAGTACTATTACCAAACAAGAAGTGAGTTTTGATTTAATCCTACTGAGCGCAGTATGGATGCATATCCCTATAAGTGAACGCTCACGCTCCATTCGAAAACTCGCTAACTTACTTAAACCGGGCGGGAAATTGGTAATATCTCTTCGTCATGGACAAACATATGAAGAATGTAAACAACGCAAAATGCATCATGTTTGTGCTAACGACTTAAAGAAACTAGCGACAGATGTTGGGCTATTCACCAAATTAGAAACGCCAAAAGAAGAAGATAAGCTAGGTAGAAACCATGTTTCTTGGCAAACGGTTGTTTTGCAAATGCCAGACGATGGCACAGGCGCTTTCCCCTTTATTCGCCATGTCGCACTTAACGACGGTAAATCTGCCACCCACAAACTTGCCTTACTTCGAGTATTACTGAGAATTGCAGACGGCCACCCCGGTGCAGTATTACGCCGAGAGTCTTCACCTTTTGGTGGTAAAAATGGTGACCGCGTTATATTACCTGTTGGCTTAGTGGCGCTGTATTGGTGTCACCAATATAAAGATTTAATAGACACCCATAAAATCTTTCAAACACCCAATAAAAGCCCAAACATGGGCTTTATGACAGCCACAGGTTGGAGTAAGTTAACTCACCTAACCGCGTCAGATTATCGCATTGGTAATTTATTTACGGGTGATGACGCTAAAGCGCTTTATCGTACCTTGTCAGCTGCGGTACAAAACATTAAAAAAATGCCTTGTACCTATATCAAAATGCCAAATAGTGAAAAAACTATTTTTGAAGTTGCTAACAATACGGTAAAAGCCAAAGACAGCATCTTCCTAGATTTACAAACCCTAGAACAATGGGGCGAATTTTCACTGCCAGAATCAACATGGCTTGCCTTTAATCGTTACGCTTGTTGGATAGAGCCCGTACTTATCAGTGAATGGGTAAAAACCATGGCAGGCTATGCTGGTAATGCGCAATATAAATCACCTGAAAATCAATTCAAATTACACCAAGCATTAAATTGGGAAGAGCCCAAACGCACCACAGTTGAAGTGCGTAAACGTTTTGAACAACTTAAAGGGCAATTGCCCAAACAAGAACAGATTCGTTGTGTTTGGTCTGATAAATCATTAAATCAAAGTTACGACATTGATCACAGTATGCCGTTTGCCCGTTGGCCCAATAATGATTTATGGAACTTGCTACCAACTGACAGCACTGTGAACAATCAAAAAAGCGATAGATTGCCAACAGAGCAAAAGCTTAAACAAGCCAAAGAGCGCATGCAGCACTGGTGGCAAACAGCTTGGCTTGATGACGAGCCTTCAGCCTTAGAGTCTTCAACCTCACTTTTAAGAGCAGAGCCTTCAGCGGGCTTAAGGTATGAGCAGAGACAAAAACGCTTTTTCGCTGAAGCAAATATTGCATTACCGGGCTTAAGTTCTGATAACACATCAATAGACGACTTGTTTGATGCTTTAGTTGTTCAAAGAAGTCGGCTGAAAGAAATGCAGCAACTGAGAGAGTGGTGAGTACACTGACTTACTTAAACTTCAGTGTATTTGAATGTAATGGTGTGTAATAGATTGTTTTCAATTTATCAGTACAATACTCGATTATAATACCTGCCAAATCAATTTGAGGGAGTTGTGAGTATTTAATTTTACTCTGACCCATTTATTATCAGTGACACTGTATTTGATAAATTTAAATAATTAGGAATAAGAAAATGGAATTTAGAATTAATTCTCTTTGGCGTGATGATAAGGCATATTTACCCACTCCATTATCAAATCAGTATATAGATAAATTAGAAGAAATTAACATGCTGGAGCATGCTAAATCATATGTGAGAAAGGAAGATAAGGAAGGGGCTGTTGGTGGAGTGTCTATAGAGGAAACACATCAACATTTCGCTGAAAGATTTTCAAATTCGTGCATAAGGTTACAATATGTCTTGATTGATCCATCTATGAAATTTGGAAATGTCCCAGATAATTTCTACTCTACCTTTATTAAAGGGAATGTAGCTTTATTAGACTCGCCATGTGGTACCGGAGCTGCTGCACTCTCATTGCTTTTTACTTTAAGAGAACTGAGGTTTACGGGTGATTTACCAATACTTCCTTTAAATGTCTCGATTCTTGCTGCCGATTATTCTGATACAGCACTTATTATGTATGAAGAAATGTTAAATAAAGCTATTCCACAATTTAACGAAGTAGGAATTTTCGTTAGTGTCACATTAAAACAATGGAATGCTTTTGAAGCAAAATCAACTCAATTTTTAATGGATGAATTTAGGAAATTCGAAGCTGAAGAATATTTCGTACTAATATCCGCATTTAGTGGCATTGATAAAGAAGACCTTGAAAAATTGAGCAATTCAATAAGGCAAATGCAATGCTGCTTATCAACAGTTCCGTTTACTATGGTTCATGTAGAACCAGAAACAAAGAAAGGAAATAATTTTTTTAAAAATATAAAAGAAATATTTTTGTCGATATTTTCTACTGAAAGAAATATTTTTGAATTTAAGCCTAAGGAAAGGTTTGAATGGTTAGATCCCGTCAATTCCAGAGTGGTTAAAAGTAGTGTGATGGTCTCATTAAATAGTAGAGATGAAATAAAATGAAGGAATATAAATATATAGTGGCAAGAGCACTTAATAGCTATGAAGCAACTTCTCCAATGACAGCTCTGGGTATTAAATGTTTGATGGAGCAAATGCGAAGTGAGCGAATTAGAGCCAAATTACCTAATATTTTAAAAAGAAAACTTGAAGTAACTAATAAGCTTTCACTGAGGGACTATCAAATATTAAAAAGTAAAGGAGAAGACGGAAATACTTACAGAAAGGTCGTCGCTCCGTCAGCTTTTAGTGCTCTTATGGAAGCAGAATTTTTTAGACTGCTACCAACACACAATCAAAATTCTAAATCTGTTTTTAGTTATAGAATTCCAACGAACAAAGATCAAAACTTTAGAAATTTCGAATATTATTATGAAAATTATATTCAAATGAATAAGTCTATCTTAAGTTCAATGATTAAAAATAAGTGTGATTCAGTGTTAATTATTGACCTGAAAGCGTTCTATCCATCAATTAATACTAAAAGGGCAATTATTGATTTTAGGAAAGCACAGCCAGTTTTTGATTCTATTTTGAATACATATGATTTATACCAAGAAGGGCTACCTATTGGTTTGGATCTATCTCACTTAATTGCTCAACATTATTTAAAAGGATTCGATCAGGTACTTACACGCCAATTTGGTAACAGATACTTTAGGTACGTTGATGATATATCAATTGTTTGCAACGAAACAGATAAGGACGAAATTACTGCTTATATACAAAGTAACCTACCAGAAGGGTTGGAAATTAATCCGGATAAATTAGACATAGCACCTAAGGCTACTTGGGCAGGCATAACGAATCAAGTCGAAGAACGATACAAGTTGGATAGTTTCGCAACTTATCTCAGTATATATATATCTTTCAATCCAGAAATTTCAGAAATAAAGGGAACCTTAGAACAACATAATTTTCATTTACCTTTGTATAAGTTTTCAGAAAGAGTTAAAACCTCAACTTTCAATCGTTTCTTTAGTTTATTGTATAAGGAACGATTCAGGTTAGTTTCATCTATATTTAGATGGTCAAATGAGGATTTGGTTAATTTTTTGAAAAATAGAAAAACATATCACTTAGAGGCAGTTAACGAGTCTATTGTAGATATTGTTAAATATGAGCATGCCAAGGATATTACTACAAGATTTAGACTACAAAACATAAAATACCATTTAAGCAACTTGTTCTATTTGTTAGATGATGATGAATTAGTAAACCTTCAAAGGCGATTACCTGAACATGCAGATCTCTTTTATTTTGGTGCAATAGTTGATGCACTAATTAACCACAATTTTGATTCATTATTTGAATTAGGTGGAAGGTATGTAGTTATTCTTGCTGAAATGTGGCTAACTAGAGAAAAAGAAAGCATCAATCTAGATTTTTCAAGCTTTATGAATATTGACAACTACTCTGAAAGTATCTGTTATTTGTCAATTGTCGGTGTCTTAGTTATTGATATTAAAAGCTTAAAGGTCAAATTCGAAAATCAAAGTGAATTTAAGTTCGTTTCCTCAATCATTAATAGGGAAGAGTTACAGGTTACTGATTGTGAGTATACTAATGAAATGCAGTTACTTTTTTCAAGATATGATGATATTCAGTTAAAGGAGTTATTGCTGTCAAAGTTTGACAAAACAGATGATGTTTCATTTTATGCGTTAGAAGAAGGTGCATATTAGCGCTTTAAACCACTCTTATAAACCCATAGTAAAAAAGCCGTCATTTGACGGTATTTTTACTATGCAGCATTTGATCTTTCGAACTAATTAAATGCTCTAGTGCAACAAAATGGACGTCAGTTCTTTGGGCTGATTGGTTTAGGAAATGATGGTTTTTTCTCTACCTCCAAAAAGTTTTCCTACTTAACCAACCGCCAACTTAGCCGTCTCATGCCACAAATATGCTGGCATGGGATGTTTTAACTTCCATGTAATATTCATTGGCTGACTGCCTTCATACTTTATAAAATCTACGGGGCCAAAATTAACAAATCCCATGGTTCTGCCGTTTTCATCTTTACCTTGCTCACGTACAAATAACAGGAAATTTTTCTTGGTCTCTTGCTGTGTGGTATAGCCTAAACCTCGGCCTGACTCTGGTCGTGCGCTGTTTTGGGTTTGCCAATGAAACAATGTTGGGCTAATGGCATAGTCGTGATACATGGTGGTAGCTGAAAATTGCTTTTCACACTTATTCAAAGTCACAAATAACAATTCTGTATTAGCATTGGCAATATTTAAAACACCTTCACGGCTTGATGATTTTTTAGTAAAACTGCTATCACCAAAGGCGGCCAGAATATGCTCCTTGGGGTAACGCACATGCATGTTAAGTGGTGATGAATCAACTACCTTATTGTTAACTTTTGGCATAACAAATTCACTCACATCTAATCGTTCAATGAGCATTGAGATAACCTCACTTAGCTCACACTGTAATCTTTTATTTTTTAACGCGGCTAGGCTTGTTGTTAAGTCTTTAAAGCCCAATTGTTTACCTGTTTTGTCCCAGAAATCGTAATGACACATTAGCGCAAACCTTTGATGGTGTGCGCAAAAATTAGTAGTGAGCTCAGCTAGAGAGAAGTTGTTATCGCACAGTGCTTTTACAAAGCGTAAATAAGAGAGGGAAGTGCAGTTAATTAAGCGATTATTAATAGCGCGATAATAAGCAGCATAAAGCGCTTTAATCTCTGGCGATATTTCCTTGTCTTTGCTTTGGCTCTTACCTTTGTGCAGACTGGCAGCAACGAGTACTGACCAACCGCCAACTTTGCCCACTTTAACCTTGTAGATATCTTCTAGGGTGAGGCTGTCGTTTAGGTGTAAAAAATTAGTCAGGGTTAACGGTAAATTGGTAGCATGCTGAAAGCTGATGATTAAGGCGATTAACTTGTTTCTGTTTATTGTTGCTTGGTTAATGTTTTTTAAGATCATCGCTTGCGTTTTTTCTTGCAACTCAATACGACAACCTAACGGCAAATGTGGGAAACCTTGCTTTACTTCTTTGGCAATAGCTTGGTTTGTTTTACCCACTAAGGCTCTAAACTTATGTGAAAAGTCGTATTCTGCTCGTGAATTGCCGACAAAATCTAAAATAGTGCAGCATTCTTTATCGTTGGTTAATCTCAGGCCTCGGCCAAGCTGTTGAAGAAATATGGTTAAGCTTTCGGTAGGGCGCAAAAATAGCAAGGTATCTAGCTCTGGAATATCAACACCTTCATTAAATATATCAACAACAAACAATACATTAATTTGTTTTGATTTTAGTTGTTGTTGCATTACTTCGCGGTCTTTAGCGTTATCGCTAGTTAATACACCGCAAGCAATATTATGCAGGGTGAATTTTTGCGCCATAAATTTTGCGTGTTCTTTACTGACACAAAAGGCGAGGGCGCGCATGTCTGATATATCGGTAACCACTTCTTGCAGGCTTTGTAGAATGCGTAAAACGCGTTGGTCGTTATAGGTATAAAGGTGAGTTAACTCGGCAATATCATAACGGCCTTTAGACCACGAAATTTTAGTTAAGTCGGTATCATCATCAATGGCAAAGTATTGAAACGGTGAAAGGTGGCGTTGATTTATTGCTTCAGGTAAACGTATTTCTGCGGCAATAACGTGACAGAAATCTTGAAGAATATCACTGCCATCATGACGCTCAGGTGTTGCCGTTAAGCCTAACAGTATTTTGGGACTAAAGTGCTTTAAGACACTGCGATAACTGCTTGCTGAAATATGATGAACTTCATCAATAACAATATAATCAAAGTAATCTTCACTTAACGATAACTCACTTGTTTGGCTGTTAAGCTGATTATTTAATGATTGAATAGAAGCAAAGAGCTGCTGATATTTGCTTGGCTTATTATTGCCAACCCATAACTCACCAAAGGTACTATTTTTTAAAACGCCTCGATAGGCACCAAGCGCTTGTTTTAATATTTCTTCTCTATGGGCAATAAACAAAAACTTGGCTTCGGGATTTTTGTTATAAAAACGTGCAAAGTCAAAAGCCGAGATAATGGTTTTTCCTGTGCCAGTTGCGGCAACCACAAGGTTTCGGTAGCGATTATGTAAAGTGCGCTCTACCTGTAACTTTTCGAGTATGGTTTGCTGGTGCGAGTGGGGTTTAATATCAAAATAGAAACTTGGTGTTGTAGGATTAACGCTGCCTCTGGCTTCTTGTAAGGCATTACTTAATTTTTCACGGCTTTGTGCTTTACCATCAAAATGTTCAAAGTCAGGTGATTGCCAGTAAGTTTCAAAGGTACTGAGCGACTTTTCAATAATATGTGGTATTTCTTGTGAGGTAATTTTAAGGTTCCACTCTAAGCCGCTAGTTAAGGCTGAGTGCGATAAATTAGACGAACCAATATAACCGGTATGAAAACCAGTATTACGCATAAATAAATAGGATTTTGCATGCAGGCGTTCGCGGTTGGTATTGTAGCTAAGCTTTACCTCGGTATTTGGCAAGGTTGCTAAAAATTCTACCGCTTTGGCATCTGTTGCGCCCATGTAAGAAGTGGTGATTACTTTTAGCTGTTTACCACTACGAGTGAAGTCCTCTAATTCCCTTTTAAAGATACGAATGCCAGCCCATTTGATAAAAGAGACCAGCCAGTAGATTTTATCAGAAGATTGGATCTCTCTTTTGATTTCAGTTTCTAGCGAAACACCGACATTACTGCCACAAAAGAGCTCACTTTGTGTAAGCCCGGTAATAGGCATAATTGCGTCAACGTACTTAGGCAAGTCAGCAGCAATAGGGTTGGCTTTGTCAAAAAGTGCGGTAAGGATTTTACCTTGGCTATCAATTAAGTTTTCACTAATTAATTGTTCATCTTTAATGTGGGTACTAAGCCATTGAACAATGGTATTTGCTAGGTTTATTTGCTCATGAATTCTAGACTCACCATTGGGCACTGAGTCCATGGCAATTTCTATAAGACGGGTTAAAAATCGCGATAACCATGTTGCGGCTTCACCCGCTTCTAATGAACGTTCACCAACATGGAAAGTTTCTCTATCTAAGTTTTGTTCAACTAACTGGGTAATTAGCTGCTCGTAGATACCCGTTGTGTGCATGAAAATCCTTTTAATTTAGTGCTTTATTCGTTCCAGGGTATATGAAAAAGCACGAGAGAGGAATGACAAAGTAGGTTAATAATTATAAAAATAAGAGGGAGGTAATTGCTTCATTGATTTGATGTAAAATTATTTTATTTTTTCTGTTTAGGTGATTGGCCTGTAAATTAAAAAAGAACCTGTAAAGTAAACTTCAAAGCTCTTTTTTCATCGTGATAAAAACATTACCCATTATTTTAATGACTTCAGGTATGCCAATAAATAGTTCTGTTCGGCTATGTCGGTAATTTGAACATGACGCATACGCGTACCCGGCACTAAAATATCATTACCTGCAATCCATCGGCGAAGGTTGGCTTCTGTCCACGTTAACCCTGACTTCTTTAATGCGTCAGAATAGGCAAAACGTGGCAGTGAGGCTGCTTTACGATTTACAACGCCAACTAAACTCGGACCAAAGGTGTTCTTGCTGGTATCGGTTGAGTGACAGGCACTACACTTTTTAAAAATCTCTTGCCCTGCTGCTTGCATCATCACTTCATTGCTAGCTTCCGCTAAAGAAGTAAAAGAGATAGTCGCTGCTAAAATTGACATACCTAATATTTTACTTTTCATTTTATTCCCTTTTTATAACTGAAAGATTCACTGATATTGTATTATCAATCGTTCTTTGCAGATGTAGACCAAAAGGATGAAATAGTCCTACTCATAAAGTATGAGCTTTCTTCATTACTAAGTTGTTATATTGAGGAGGAGATAAATCAGTAAGCCCCCAATTTAAAGCAAGATTAAATTGATGTTTTATTTAGTTATATTTCCCTATTAGCCTGTGCTTTCCTTGCAATGAAAAATTTTAAAACAGAACGTTGACAATCTTAGTGATAATGATTAATGTTTGGCAGTCTGGTTGGGAAATGACCATAAAAATCTTTAACTTAAAGGGATCTTTAAATGAAAACCATTATATTAGTTGCATTATCAACTCTTTTATTTGCATGTAGCAGTACTGATAAGCAAGGTGATGAGAGGCAACTTACAGCGGCACAAAAAGCATCTGGTTATGAATGTAAAAGCGTTAAGGTTACCGGTACTCGTATTAGTAAAAAAATATGTAATACCGAGGCTGAGCGTCAATACAGTAAAGAGCATGCAGATGAATTTGCTCGGAAAATTCGGGGTGACGTCACTAATTAGTGATAATTACACCTAAATAATAAATCTAGTGAGTTACACCACATGATTTTTTGACCATTCAAAAAATCATGTGGTGATCCTTAAATAACTTGTCAGCTTGAAACTAACTAAATATATTGTCATCACCTTTAGTTATCATCCCGGTAATCTCTTCCTTCGTTTATATTCTTCTTTAATACTTTTTTTGAAAGACTGATGGTCATTAGATACTTTTACCATTAAAATTCGCGGTTCAGTAAGTGTTGCTCTTATACAAATGTTTTCGTGGAGGCAATAGGCGTAAATGGTTGAAACTAGAAGTCAGTTATATAGCAGTTATCAGGAACAGGGTTATTTTGTTATTAGAGATTATTTTAATGCGACTGAAATGTCAGCGCTTAGAGAAGTCATCTTAAAATTTCATGAATCATGGAAAAAAGACAACGAAGTGTTTTATCAAGAGGAAGCATTCAACTCATCCTTAATCACCGGAAGTCAGTACTTAGCGTATGACGAACGGGTGAAACTTTTTAACTTTATCAGTTCAAAAAAAATAATGGCTATCGTCGATTCTGTCATGGCGGCTAATCCTGCATTTATGAATACTCAATTATTTTTTAATCCTGTGAATCCACTGCAAAAAGATTTTTGGCACAGAGATTGTCAGTATGATTATGATATTGAAGATCAAAAACGAGTCATACAGGAGACACAAGTCGTACATTTTAGGATTCCATTATTTGATGAACTCGGTATGGAGCTAGTGCCAGGTACCCATAAACGCTGGGATAATGATGAAGAGTTTGATGTCCGACAAGAAGAAAAGGGCAGAGTCAGTAGTGAAAACCTTTCTATGGGGAAAAAAATACAGTTGGCTGCGGGTGATTTATTAGTTTTTTCGGCGGATATGATCCACCGAGGACTTTACGGATTAGATCGTTTAGCGCTGGATATGTTGATTTTTGATTCTGAAGGCGATTATGTCGATTACGTTGACGATGATTGTTTGCCTGAGACTTCTATGCTGGATAAAATTGATGATCCAAGGTTGTTTATCAATACCATCGATTTAAAAATGAAAGCTAATTCGCTCGTTAGTGCGTGTTGAAATAATACGTACACTCACTAATCTCTTGAGCAATTGTTGAGTGTCCGTATTTCTTGTGAGATTTATACTGGATAGATAAGCCCTTATCTTGGCCCTTTCTTCGCGATAACAACAGGCGCGCTGACCGGATTTTTCATAATATGTCCGCTTTTAAGTCCTCTAATTGTTCCCCACGCAGCTATAACCCAAGCACACAATAATCCAGCAAATAAGATAACCGCAGCCCATTCAAATGCTGGCAAGCCAGTGTGTAGTGCTAATTGGGTTGTGCCAGTTACACAGGTGCCTACTGGGAAGGTAAACGCCCACCACGTGAGTGCAAAGGGCATTTTTCTACGTAGTGCTCGTAAGGTTAGAAAGCTCGCTAAAATTGACCAATAAAAGGCAAAACCCCACACAGGTACGCCGTACAAAATAGCCATGGTATTGAGGCTGCCTGCAATGGGTTGCTCAACAACGGCTAAGGCAACTGCCCCTAAGGCACCTGCAGCGGTAATTGATTGTCCCAGTGGGCCTAGCACTAACCACAATGTTGGCACACGTGCACCGCCTGACGTACCTGAATGTACTAATCGTCCCCAGATTAAAGTAAGAATAATCATAGCAGCCATTAAGCTAGTGCCAAACATGGCATAACACGCATAGAGCATGGTTTGTTGTAATAACGACTCTTGAATATGGGGAATAAACATCGCGCCAATTGCCGCCGATACCATAGGAGGGACCACAGGCATAAGCCAACCGCCAAAGGCTGCATCTCCACGTACTTCATGATGGGTAAAAAGTCGATACGGTATAATTACGGCTGTCATCAAGCCTACAATGGTGCCCGTTATCCATAAACTCCAAGCTATGGTCATCAGGGTGTCTTGCGCAAAGAAATGATGGCCAAATAATAAGGTACCACCGGCAATAGTGAGCAGTGCCATTGGCGGTGCACCAAAAAATTGTGCCATAACAGGGTCGTTAAATTGGCGTTTGATAATGTGAGGCTTGGTAATGGTTTGCAGCGTCTTGAGCAGTAACATTGTTATTAACATGAGAGAGGCAATAACCCAGATCACCAGTCCAGCTTGCTCTAGATGTTGACCTACCATAGGTAAACCAACGGCAGCATTGGCAATAATGCCGGTGCCCATGACGGATGCAAACCAGTTTGGGCCTATTTCTGTATTTAATTCAGGCTCTGTATTTATTTCTAGCTCTTCATTGTCTACATTCGCCGCCACGTTATTCTCCTTGCGTGTTAAAGCCGTTTATTAAAGAAAAATAGCGTTAACTTATGACTAAGATGTTGCTTTGAAATCTCTTGATTTCGTTCACTATTATCGTAATAGATTACCGCTGTTATGTTGTCATGAATAGTAATACCAATGCCATAAAAAAACCACATTCAGTTTCCTGAATGTGGTTGGGTAATCCAAAGAGTACTATTACTTATTTTTGAGTAAAGGCAACCAATGACCAAAACCCCAAAGCATAGTTTGTACAAAACTTATCTCTGTATTACTTTTGCTTTTTACTTTGGCTTTCATGGCAAAATACTCAAGTAAGTGCACAAAAAGTACAATGCCAGCTAAGGGTAAAAGATAGGATTGATATTCTGCAGGTAGCAGAGTTATCGATACCAGCCCTAGTATTGCCAGTATCCATAAACCGGCAAGTAACGCTTTCGTGCTGTGTATTATTAAATTTAACATGTTTTTGTCCTTAATTAGTGTGTCAGCATTATGTCTGCAATTTTTTCGGCAATAGCCATGGTTGGTGCGTTGGTATTGCCGCTGATAAGTGTTGGCATAATTGACGCATCGATTACTCTTAATTTATCAATGCCGTGCACTTTAAGCTGATTATCAACTACCGCCATGGCATCGCTGCCCATTTTACATGTACCTACAGGATGAAAAACGGTGCCGATGCGCTCTTTCGCTTTAGCAAAAATTTGCTCATCTGTTTCAAAAGCATTGCCCGGATGGACCTCATTTTCATAATGTTGTGCTAAGGCTGGCGCGGTTAATATTTTACGTAGCTGTCGCATACCATTAATTAAGACTGTTTTGTCTTTTCCTTCTTTATCAGAAAATAAGTTGAAATCTATTTCGGGGGCATCTTGATAATTAGCCGATTTTAACGATACCGTGCCGGTACTTTCAGGGCGCAGTACACAAACATGACAGGAAAAACCATGCTGAGATAACAGTCGTAAATCTCTGCCATTATCGTCATATAACAAAGGCAACATATGCAGCTGAATATCAGGTCTACTTTCATTGTCCGTAGACTTGATAAAACCACCAGCTTCTAAAATACTGTTGGCCAACTTGCCTTTTTTACCTGTGATGTAGTTAATGGCATCAGGTGCCATTTTCAGTAAACCTGAAACCGATAGGGTAAAACCGTCTGTTTTTTTACTTTTGACTAATACACAAGCATCTACATGTTCTCGTAAGTTTTTGCCAACACCTTTAAGCTCATGCACACAATCAATGCCGTGGTGGGTTAACTCACTTTTATCTCCGATGCCAGATAACATTAATAACTGTGGTGAAGCGATACTGCCGCCACTTAATAACACCTCTTTATTCGCTGTTAAGCTTCTCTTTTTGCCCTTAATATATACATCAACACCATAAGCTTTTTTGTCTTCAAGTAGCACCTTACTCACTTGTGCCTGGGTTAATACCGTTAGATTAGGTCTTGATAGTACGGGTAACAAATAGGCATGCGCAGCAGAGCAACGTTTGCCATCTTTTATCGTGCATTGATAGTAACCAACACCTTCTTGCTCACGCCCATTAAAGTCATCAGTCACTTTGAAGCCCGCTTGTTGACTGGCTTCAATATATCGCTGACTGATCTCATAAAAAGCGGGGCGATCTGTTACTTGTAACGGACCATCACCGCCATGCAAATCACTTTCACCACGGCTATTGGTTTCAGACTTCTTAAAATACGGTAAAATATCGTCAAATGACCAACCGTCATTGCCTAATTCAGCCCAATGATCATAATCTTGCTTTTGACCACGTATATACAACATGGCATTAGTGGCTGAACTTCCTCCTAATCCTCGTCCTCTGGGGACAAAAAGTGGCGTACCATTGCGAATATCCTTTTTAGGTTTCGCATCAAAACTCCAATTGAATTTTTTCAAAAACATGAAAGCTGAAAATGCCCCCGGCGTTTTGACTAACATAGAGTTATTATCACTGCCGGCCTCTAATAAGCAGACGTTAAATTTACCGTCTTCCGTTAACCTATTCGCCAAAACACAGCCCGCTGAGCCACCTCCAACTATGATGTAGTCAAAGTTGTTATCTTGCGATTTATTCATATACCTTGCCTTAAATTTTTCTATTGATTCGTAAAACACTCTTAAGCATGTGACTTAGGGAAATGCTGTGAACATATCCCCAAGTTGTTTGAAAATGCGTGTTGAGATTAACGTCCTAAACGTCTTAGAGCAGAGGTTGAAAAATCTTTGCGCTTAACTTTTTTACCCCAAATCATGAATGTTGGCTCTTCATTACTTAGCCCTGTTACTAGGTAACGTCCAGAGTCTAAATCATATAAGGTTTCAGCAACCATCCACGGGGTATCAACATCATAAAATTGAATGTTATGCGCTTCCGATAATTTCCATAGTTCGCCACGGCCATCGTATTGATCAATAACAGAGGCGCCCCATGTATCTTCATCAATAAAGAAGGTACGTTTGGCGTAAATATGTCTTGAACCTTCTTTTAGCGTTGCTTCCACTTGCCAAACACGGTGTAACTCGTAGCGTAAATAATCAGTATTTAAATGACCTTTTTGTATGACGTCATCATACTTTGCTGTGGTATCAAGTAAGTTATAAGCGTTGTATGGAATATAAAGCTCTTTTTTACCCACTAATTTCCAGTCATAACGATCAGGTGCTCCGTTGTACATATCATAGTTATCAGAGGCTCTTAAACCATCAGTACCTTGACCTGGGCCATCATATGCAACGTTAGGGGCACGACGAACACGACGTTGGCCAGAGTTATAAACCCAAGCTTTACGCGCTTCTTTTACTTGATCCATGGTTTCATGTACCAATAATGCCGTTCCGGTTAAACGTGCAGGCGCGGTAATTTGAGAAAGATAATAAAACAAAATATTGTTATCTTTTTTAGCATCACGGCCGCCTTTTAAAAACTCAGGCCAGACCAACTGATCATTCATTTTAACGGGTACGAATGAGCCATTTGATTGCACTGGAATGGTGGTAGTAAAACGTTTAGCTGTGCCACCACGAAAACGTGTGATGTGGTTCCAAATAACTTCGGAGCCATTTTGCGCAATAGGGAAGGGGATTGTTGTCTCAAAATTTTCGACACCATTGCCCGATTGCACTAGTTCAGCGGTTGTCGCATTTTTCTTAACAACATCATAAAGATCATTTGAGTAGGCGGCTGTTCTTCTGGTTTTATAAACAGGCATTTTATAGTCTGCGTATTTTTCAAACATCGCAATTTGGCCAGCACTTAAGTTTGCTTTGTACTCAGTAAAGTTTGCACGCGTAATTTCAAATATCGGTTTGTCTTGAGTGAAAGGGTTTTCAGGGCGTCCTGAGTCTCTACTCTTAGTTGAGTTTTTACTGGTTAATCCTCCTGTCCATGCTGGGATAGTACCGGCTGCATTGGCCGCCATTTCTGCACCTAAAGGAGTTAATGAATTACCTAATTTAGCGGCTTCTTGTGGGCTAACTTTTGCTAATGCAGCACTTGTTACCAGTGATAACATCAGTAAACTTGCGGTTGTAGTATATTTTTTCATGATGATTCTCTTAATGTGTTTACACGATAATTAATATGAAATGCCAAATGACAGCGATACTAAGTCTTTGTCTTCCAGAATATTGTGACTACCACCTGAATAGTTGTTGTAGCCTAGGGTGAGCGAATATTTTTGCTGGTATGATGCTTCTAAAGAAAAGCCTAAGTTTTTACGGCCTTCATGAAACTGTTGGGCGGGATCTGGCGAGTAACCACTGACATCGTGTGCCCAAGAAAGGGTAGGTTTTAACGATACGCCGGCAAATACATCAGAGTATTGCCACACACCACGCATGCGATAACCCCATGCGCTATCAGTAACAAAACCATCAGTGCGACAATCACCAGATAATGCGCCTGCACCGACCAAATTGGTACAATTAAAGGCGCTTTCACCACCAAAATCGCCCAAACCAAAAACAGAGTTTCTACCGTAATGTTGATCAGAGTCTTCAACACCATCAGTTAAAATCATGCCAACTTCAGCAATAACGGTGAAGCGTGAAGCACCCATGGTATTTTCAAAAAATTGAATAGCGGTCATCTGTAATTGGGTTACATCAAACTCGTCCCAACCCTTTACTTCTTCACCATAACCAACGGCGGTAACTCTTGGAGTAAAACGTAAAAAGGGCGCTTCTGATAAGGTAGCGTTGAGTAATTCTGGTCCACTAATCTGAACTGGCGTATCAGGCTTATAAGAGGCTTCACCTGATAGTGCTACACCGCCAACATTGGTAGCAAAGCTAACGCCATAAAATTTTAAGTCTTCTGGAAATTCAATGTCATAACCCGGGTTTTGTGCGGAAAAAGCGCCACCTGTAGGATCAAGTGCTTTGGGTACAAAAACAGGTGAATTAGCAATATCATCACCAGTAATTTCAGCATAAGTAGGCGGGATATTTGTCCGTACCGTGTTAATAAGTGGCAGGCGAGAATGGATATTCATGTAGTATATGCCAAACTCGGTATCATTTAATGCTTCAGCATAATAACGCGCGGCTAAACCGTATTGACCTCCATCATCAGGCTCTACATCCGCTATTCGTTCAGCAGCAAAACCTGCAGCCAATCCCGCTTGATCGCCTAAAGGACCTACCGAGACATAATTACAACCTGATGCTGCAAAATCAGCCCCTGAAAAATAAGTACCACAACCATCAATTTGAGTTTTTTCCCACTCGTATTGATAAAAAGCTTCAACACTGAGGTTTTCAGTGAGGCCGACGTTACCGTAAAGCATGCCAACGGGTAATATACCTTCTTTTAAATCGGCACCCGGGCGCCTTAAGGCTGCGACATCAAAAGGGTTTGATGAATTCATACCGCCCTGAATAAACGTACTTTCGCCCCAGCTAACCACTTGTCTACCTAGGCGAATGTCTACTGGCGTTTCTCCTAAATCAAACGACGCATAAACATAAGCATCCAATAAAGTTGCACCAGAAAACTTGGTATTGTTTTCAAATCCCTCATCGCTTAATGGGGTATTTGGCACATAAGCATTACCTGAATTACCGTGATTTACATCACCTTCTTCAAGCGCATAGTCATACCAATATTTAAAACGGACAAAGGCACCAAAGTCACCTTTGCTTAATTGGATATCATGCACACCTTTGATTATTTGAGAATAGGCATCATGTTTTCCGTAGTTTAAATTGCCATCATCAGTAGTACTTGTCGCGCCGGTTCCGCCATTGGTTTTGCCAATGAATCGAGGGTCAGCATCGCCTAGCCGCCAGCTAGAGCCAATATCTAATTGTGAATTTATTTGCAATAGAATGTCATCGTCTTCACCAAAGTTGAAGTCTACAGCGTGTGCTGAAGATGCACTGAACGCCATCGCGACAACCAGAGCTAACGGCTTGATTTTATGGTTATTATTTAGCATGTTATTCGCCTGTTATTATCGTTGTAATACTTATTGTAATGTTCGTTTCATCATTACATTACGACAATGATTCGTTTAATATTTCGCTAAATGTGCCAACCTCTTGTCATTTCGTGCAAAACTCGTAGAATATAAAAATATGAAAAATTCAGGTAACTCAGTGCAAAATTATTACTCGACATTAACCGGCTGGATGATTCCTACTTCAAAGGCGATGGATGCGCATAACATTGATATTCCAACGGCATTAAAAGAATGCGATATCTCTCAAGATGTGATGGCAGATCAAGAATCTCGCATTGCCGCAGAAAAACTTACCCAACTTATTCATTACTGCAACAGCAAATTAGCGCGACATGATTTTTCTATTTTAATTGCAGAGCAATTTCATCCGGGTATGTTTCATGCCCTCGGTTACGCCATGATGTCTTCAAATACCTTACAAGATGCATTGCAGCGTATTGCGCATTACAAACGAGTTGTGTCAAATACATGTAAGTTAGTCAATTATGAAGAAAATGATCAGTTTGTTTTTGAGATGCAAATAATTACCTATGAAACAACCAATCGACCTGTTTTATCATTGGTAACGGTAGAAACGTTTTTAGCCACCATTATTCGTTTTTCTCGAGAGTTAGTTACCTTAGACTTTTCACCAATCAAAGTTTGTTTTGCCTACGCAAAACCCGATCATGATATCAGCTACCTTGAAGATTTTTTCAACTGTGAAATAGAGTTTTCTAGCGACAAAACCGCTATCTATTTCGATCTTGAGCAAACACAAGAAAAATTAATGTGCGGTAATCCACTTATTACCCAAAGCCATGAAAAAATGCTTGATGAGTTTATGGCAAGAGTGGATAAAAATGATTTAACGCATGTGATAAAAAATAAAATATTTGAATTGTTACCCCTTGGTGCTCCTTCACAAACTGACATTGCTGATTACCTAGGAATGAGCTTACGTAACTTACAAAGAAAGCTGCATGACCAAGGCACAAGTTATAAAGAAATCTTAGAAAATACCCGTAAAAAATTGGCTATGGATTACATTGTGCAGCAGCATTTGAGTTTGAGTGAAATTGGCTATTTAGTCGGTTTTTCCAGCGTGGGTAACTTTAATCGTGCCTTTAAACGTTGGACAAATCAAACACCTGGCGATTATCGACAAGGTAAAAAATCCTAACGCTTTCGACAGCCGTTCAAGAAAAAGAAGCCAAAGTTTAGCTGTGTTGCAAAGATAATCATTTGGCACGTTTAACACATCTCAAGCTAACTTTATTCATCAATACTAATAAGTATCAAACTTTTACTTATTAGGTTTTCTATGCGTACACCTTATATTGCCAGTGGCATGATGAGCTTATTGCTTATTAATTTACTTGGCTCATTCTTCACTATAGCTCAAGCAAATAGCTCCTCTGATCTACTCAATTCACCTGCCACTCACAGTGCATTAGCGACCAAAAGTGTATTGATGGCAATGACGCCAAATAATGACGATATCCTCGTGGTAGGCGAACGTGGACATATTATTAATTGGCAACATGACAGTAACTGGCAACAGCAACAATCGCCAGTTAGTGTTGCGATAACCGATGTAACTATACTCTCTGATGGTAGCAAAATAGCAGTTGGCCATGATGGTGTTATTCTAAAAATTGATAGTAATAGCACAACATGGCGCAAAGTGTTCACGGGTAAAGAGATAACACAATTCAAAATATTGCAGTTGAAACAGCAATATCAAGCTTTAGAACAAGTCATATCAAACACTCAGGATGAGGATGAACTCGAAGAGTTAACTTATCAACTTGATGATTTAACTTTTGCTATTGAAGATAACCAGTTAGAGTTAAAATCAGGACCAAATAAACCACTGTTATCTGTCACGAGTACGTCGAATGATGTCTTATTTGTTACCGGCGCCTATGGTATTTTACTCAGTAGCAAAGACAAAGGTGAAACCTGGCAGTTAATCAGTAATCAACTTGAAAACCCCGATAGTTACCACCTTAATGCTGTTATCGTCTCAGCTGATGACCAACTTTATATTGTTGGTGAAAATGGCACGGGCTTTCACTCGACGGACATTGGCCAAACATGGTCGGTTATGACATTACCTTATTCGGGCAGTTTATTCGGTATTCTCGCCAGCCCAGTCAATACTCTCGCTGCTACCACTAAGTCTTCTTCCACTGAAAACCTCAATGCAACGAATAATAAAACCCAATTAGTCGCCTTTGGTTTACAAGGAAATATCATGGTATCCCTTGATGGCGGAGGGCATTGGCAACATGAAAAGCTACCAAGTAATACCAGCTTGCTCGGAGGCGATTTTCCTAAGCAAGGCAAGGTCTTTTTAGTGGGGCATGGTGGCGTTATTGTGAGTTTTTATCCTGAAAACTTATCATCATTAAAGATAACAAAGCACCCATCAGGCGCTGCACTGTCGAGTGTTTTAGTTAAAGAAAATTCGCTGATTCTGGCTGGGCAATTCGGTATTTCACAATGGCCGATTAAGGCAGAGGATTAAGCTTATGTCGACTAAAAAGAATTCTCATTCACCCAGTGCATTAGAGCAAATAATAGAAAACTTCGTTTTTAAACATCGCGCCTTGATGATGATAATAATTGTTAGCTCTATTGCGTTGTTAACTATTCAAGCCATTAAAGTGAAACCTGAAGCTAGCTTCACTAAAATGATCCCTGGCTCTCACTCTTATGTAACCAATTTTCTAACCTACCAAAAAGAGCTTTCTGACTTAGGTAACGTTATACGGATAGTGGTGGAAAATACTAATACCAGTGACGATAACCAAAGCGATAACCAAAACAGTGATATTTTTAATGCTGAATTTCAACAAACGTTAAAAGAAGTTACTGATGAAGTTTTTTACATTCCTGGTGTAAGTCGTGATGGTTTGAAATCATTATGGACACCTAATGTTCGCTGGCAAGAAGTCACGGAAGAGGGGTTTGTTGGTGGTGCGGTGATTCCTGATGGTTATGACGGCTCTGCTGAGATGATTGAACGCGTTAAAAGTAACGTATTTAAGTCAGGACAAATTGGTGTACTGGTCGCTAACAACTTTCAATCGGCTATTATTATCGCACCATTGCAAGACATCAATCCTGAAACAGGCTTACCGCTGGACTACCGAGCATTATCGAGTGTTTTAGAAGAAAAAATCAGAGATAAATACAGCAGTGAAAACGTCACTATACGTATAGTTGGCTTTGCAAAAGTTGTTGGTGATTTAATCGATGGCGCTTTACAAGTGGTTGCTTTTTTTGGCTTAGCCGTACTTATTACTTTTGTTTTACTTTGGCTGTATTCTCGCTGTTTACGTAGCACTATCTCTGTTTTAGTCTTTTCAATTTTTGCTGTCTTTTGTCAATTAGGTATTCTGAACCTTCTGGGATTCGGTATTAATCCTTACTCTATGTTGGTGCCATTTTTAGTCTTTGCTATTGGCGTGAGTCATGGCGTTCAGATCATTAATTCCATCATTCACCATAGTGTCACTGGCGCAAGTAATATTGATTCGGCCAAGCTGGCGTTCCGTTCACTTTATATTGCGGGTATAACAGCATTAGTCAGTGATGCCATCGGTTTTACTACCTTGATGATCATAGATATTGCGGTTATTCGAGAACTAGCCATCGCTGCCAGTATTGGCGTAGCCATTATTATCGTGACTAATTTAATCGCCTTACCCATTTTAATGAGTTACATCGGTGTTTCTCCAGCAGGTTTGAAATACGCACGACAATCGGCCCACAAAACAGGCATTGTTGAAGGGTTGTTTAAAAATTTCGCTAAACCACCACTAGCAAAAATAGCGTTAGTTGTAGGCGTAGGTTGTTTAATTCTGGGGCTATATTTCTCACAATCGATGAAAATTGGTGATTTAGATGCTGGCGCGCCAGAGCTAAGACCTGACTCTCGTTATAACCTAGATAACGCCTATATCGTTGATAATTACAGTACCAGTACTGACTTATTTGTCATCATGGTCAAAACAGATGTTGAACAGTGCGCGCAGTATCAAAACTTGGTATGGGTCGATCAGTTCCAATGGCAACTACGCAATGTTGCTGGCGTTCAGGCGGTTAAATCGGTTGCTGATGTGTCAAAATTTGGCTTGTTTGGCATGAATGAAGGCTCGTTAAAATGGTATGGACTAAACCGTAACCAATTAATGACCAATGCTTCTTTGTCTAAAACGCCACAGGGTTTGATGAACAAAGACTGCTCAATGGTGCCTGTTCTTGTTTTCCTTAATGATCATAAAGCGCAAACACTTGATAACGTGGTAAAGGCAGTTGAAAAATTTAATGCTGAAAACCAAATTGAGGGTATTGAATTTCTGATGGCTGCGGGCAATGCAGGTATAGAATCAGCGACCAATATGGTGATAGAAGAAGCAGAAACTGAAATGTTACTTTGGGTTTACTCTATTGTGATTATTATTTGTTTAATCACTTTTAGAAGTGGCCGCATCGTTATATGTATTATCACGCCGTTAATTTTAACCAGCATTATGAGTCAAGGGTTAATGGGCATATTAGGCATAGGCGTAAAAGTAGCAACTTTACCGGTTATTGCTTTAGGCGTAGGTATTGGGGTTGATTACGGCATTTATATTTTCAGTAAAGTTAAAGAGGCGCTAAGCCAAGGAAAATCCTTGTATATGACCTACCGCTACGCGTTAAACCAAACGGGTAAAGCTGTGGCTTTCACTGGCATAACTTTGGCTATTGGTGTCGCCACTTGGGTATTCTCACCGATAAAATTCCAAGCAGACATGGGCATATTACTCACCTTTATGTTTATTTTTAACATGCTGGGGGCGCTTACTCTTCTCCCGGCTATTGCATGGTTACTTAACATTGGCTCTGAACGGAGTAAAAAATAATGGTCGAAATCACCTCACAAACAGCATTAGCTGATGCTTTTTTACAACAAAAACAGCATTTTACTAACAATACTTACCCGAGTTACCAAGATCGCATTAGTGACTTAACAAAATTAAAGGCGATTCTCATTGATAACCAGCAAGCCTTTATTGATGCGATGAGTCAAGATTTTGGTCACCGAAGTGCTGATGATACCAAACTAGGCGATATTCTTAGTACCGTGATGGGTATTAACTATGCGATAAAAAAATTAAAAGGCTGGATGAAACCTGAGAAAAAACATATCGGCATATTATTTCAGCCAGCAAAAGGGGAAGTTGTTTTTCAACCTAAAGGCGTCATTGGCATTATTGCACCATGGAATTATCCGGTATTTCTTGCTTTTGGGCCGTTAACCACCGCCTTAGCTGCGGGTAATACTGCCATGATAAAAATGAGCGAATATACCCCTAATACCAATATCCTTTTAGCGGAATTAGTGGCTAAGCAATTCCCACTAAAAAAAGTTGCCATTGTCTGCGGGGAAGCTGATATGGCTGCAGCCTTTTCGAGTGTGGCTTTTGATCATTTATTCTTCACGGGCTCGACCGGTGTAGGCAAGTTGGTGATGAAAGCCGCGGCTGAAAATTTAGTGCCGGTAACCTTAGAATTGGGCGGTAAGTCTCCGACCATTATTGATGATGACATTGATATAAAAGTTGCAGTGAGTCGATTGATTTTAGGGAAGACACTCAACTCAGGGCAAACGTGCGTCGCGCCAGATTACATCTTTTGTCCAGAGGAAAAGGTAGAAGAGTTAACGCAAGCCTTCAAAGATGCTTATCAAAACATGTATCCCAATCTACAGGAGAATACCGATTGCACCTGCATTATTAATGATGGACAGAAAGCGAGAATTGATGGTTTGTTAACAGATGCCAAAGCCAAAGGAGCCAAGGTAACTCCGTTAATCGCAGACGGTAGTGATGGGGTAACGAGAAAAATGCCATTAACAATACTCACTAATGTTACTGACGATATGAGCGTGATGCAGCAAGAGATTTTTGGTCCACTATTACCGATTATTGCTTATAAAAAAATTGATGAGGCAATCGCTTATATCAACAATAAACCTCGACCGCTTGCGCTGTATATTTGCAGTTTCAATAAAGCATTTCAGCAGAAAATATTACTCAATACCCATGCAGGTGGTGTATGTATTAATGATGCCGCATTTCATGTGATTAATGACGACTTACCTTTTGGCGGTATTGGTGCATCAGGTATGGGGCAATATCATGGCAATGAAGGTTTCAAAACCTTCTCGCATAGTAAAGCGGTACTTTCACGAGGCCGTATTAGTTTCGGAGCATTGTTGTTCCCTCCGTTTGGCAAAAAAATTCATCAACTTGTTTATAAGTTATTTATTCGTTAGTTATTTAACGATAGAAATAACGACACAACTTTTACTTTTTAATACCATTTAATACTGTTTTGTTTCACGGCTTGTTCTACTATATTTAGTATCAAGTTTGAACAAATCTAGTTACTTAAGGAAAGCACATGACTAAATCTTGGTTTACCAATTATCCCGAAAATGTGGCACATACTGTCGACTTAAGCCGTTACTCTTCGTTAACGGATTTGCTGCAACAAACCACAGCAAAATATCAGAAGAACACCGCTTACAGTAATTTTGGTGCGGAACTGACTTTTGAACAAGTAGATGAATTGTCCCGCGATTTCGCTGCTTATTTACAGCATAAGTTGAACGTTGTTAAAAATGATCGTGTGGCGCTAATGTGCCCCAATACCTTATGTTTCCCTGTTGCTATGTGGGGCATTATTCGTGTTGGTGGCGTACAAGTTAATGTTAATCCTATGTACACACCAAGAGAATTAGAACACCAACTGAACGATGCGCAAGTTGATACCATTATTATCTTTTCTCCGTCAACTGAAATGTTAGCTGAGATTATAGACAATACGGGTATTAAAAATATTATCACGGTTGATTTAGATGATTTGATCAATAAAGGTTTACCTTGTGCTGAAGTAGACACTCGTTTAACCAATACCATTAGTTTCACAGAGGCACTGGAGCAGGGTAAAACCCTTAATTTGAACGAACCTACATTGTGTCAAGATGACTTACTTTTTTTACAATATACCGGTGGTACTACCGGTTTGTCTAAAGGGGCTATGCTGAGTCACGGCAACTTAATTGCTAATATATTGCAATATAAAGAATTTGCTAAAGCGCATATTGATTATGGTAATGACGTTGTTATCACGGCTATCCCGATGTACCACATCTTCGCTTTGATGGCGAATACCCTAAGCTATTTTAGCTTTGGCGCAAAAAATGTTTTAGTGACCAATCCTCGTGATATGCCTAGTTTTGTTGAGGTTTGGAAAAATACTCCGGCAACCATGTTTACCGGCGTGAATACCTTATATAACGGTTTATTACATACCCCTGGATTTGACGAGGTTGATTTTTCTTCATTGAAACTATGTATTGGCGGCGGCGCAGCGGTTCAGCAAGCGGTGGCAGATAAATGGCGACAAGTTACCGGTGTTAAACTGCAAGAAGGTTATGGCTTATCAGAAACCTCGCCAATTTTAACGTTAAATTTTGGTAGCGTAGAGCACTCTGATGATGTTCCTGGTATTGGTGTACCTGTGCCGAATACCGATATTTCTATTCGTGATGAGATGGGCAATAGTGTTGAACAGGGCCAGTCAGGTGAACTATGCGCGAAAGGGCCGCAAGTGATGTCAGGTTATTGGAATAATATTGCCGCAACCACTGAATGTATGACTCATGATGGTTATTTCAAAACGGGTGATGTTGCATTGCTTGACGAACATGGATTTTTCCATATTGTTGATCGCATAAAAGATATGATCAATGTGTCGGGCTTTAATGTTTACCCGAATGAAATTGAAGCTGAAGTGGCCAAAATGCCGGGTATATTGGAATCTGCTTGTATCGGCGTTGATGATGAGAAAACCGGTGAAGCGGTTAAGCTTTTTGTTGTTACGGATAAAGACTCAGAAGATGCCAATATTACAGAGAAAGATGTTATTAGCTTTTGTCGCCAAGGATTAACCGCATACAAAGCGCCTAAACATGTGGTCTTTATTGATGAAATTCCTAAATCGAGTGTCGGTAAATTACTGCGCAGAGAGTTAAGGTAGTTTTATTGGAAACTTTTCGACTTCATTAACTTATGAGGTGAGAGAGAAATAAATTAAAAGGCCGATACACAATGTATCGGCCATTTTTTTGTAATTTTCTGAATCAAGGGGATAGCTATTTAACAGAAATAACTTACTTAACTTGATTGAAAAGATTAAAAGCACTTGAGAAATCTTTAGCACCATTACCATTGGCAGCATGCATAGCGTATAAACTACGTGCTAATGCGCCCATTGGTGTTGATGAATGACTCTTTAATGCCGTGTCCATCGCTAGCCCTAAATCTTTGGCCATTAAGTCAACCATAAAGCCACCTTGATAATCGTTAGATGACGGCACATTTTCCATTACACCTGGACACGGGTTGTAGACATCAAGCGTCCAGTTGCTACCAGAACTCTTACTCATAATGTTTGACAAGACAGAGGCATCTAAACCATTACTGATGCCCAATTGTAGCGCTTCAGAAGTAGCCAGCATTAACACGGATAACAGCATGTTATTACAAGCTTTAGCTACCTGACCCGCACCATGATCACCGGCATGAAAAACGTTTTTACCCATGGTATCTAATACGGGTTTCGCTCGGTTAAAGTCAGTTTCACTGCCACCCACCATAAAGCTTAATGTACCAGCTGTTGCACCACCTACACCACCAGAGACGGGAGCATCAATAAAGTTGATACCTTGTGCTAGTAATGCAGCGCCGACACTAATTGACGTACCTGAATCTATGGTAGAAGAGTCAATAACTAGAGCGCCTTTAGCGATATGATTTATCAAGCCATTTTCTGATAGGAATACGGCTTCAACATGCTTGCCTGCAGGCAGCATTGAAATAATAAATTCAGCATCTTTTACACAGTCACTCGCTTGTGCTTGTGTTGTTGCCCCTTGTTCTACCACATGAGCAACGGCTTGCTCTGATAAATCAAAAACACTAACTTGATGTCCGGCTTTGACTAAGTTGATGGCCATTGGACCACCCATATTTCCTAAACCTATGAAAGCAATATTCGCCATGACGTTCTCCTGTTTTCTTCAAAATAATATTCAATAATACTCGACAATACGTTGTTAATAATAAGCTATCGTCGAGTACTTCTTATCGAGAAATAGTTGCTGTTTTATTTCATACTAATAGTAGTGTGAACATCCTGACCATCTTCATGGTCTGGTTCAAACCAACGTGCTGTTACCGACTTAGTTTGTGTCCAAAAGCTAATAGTTTGCTTACCGTTTGGTCCTAAATCACCCAATTTTGAAGCTCTTGAGCCGGTAAAGCTAAAGAAGGCAACTGGCACTGGGATTGGCACGTTAATACCTACTTGGCCAACATCTATTTCATTTTCAAATAATCGTGCATTCCAACCTGATGAGGTGAAAATAGAGGTACCATTGCCGTTAGGGTTAGCATTGATAATTGCGATAGCCTCTTCTAATGTTTCAGCTTCTAAAACACATAATGCTGGGCCGAATATCTCTTGGGTATAAATATCCATGTCAGTAGTCACATTAGTAAATAATGTTGGACCAACAAAGTTACCATTTGGATAACCTTCAACTTGACAGTTTCTGCCATCAACTAGCAGGGTAGCGCCTTGCTCAACACCACTATCAAGTAGGCTGATAATACGTTTTTTGGCTTGAGGCGATACTACTGGGCCTAAGTCAGCATCACGCTGAGAGCCAGGACCAACTTTCATTAATTTTGCGCGTTCTACTATTTCAGGTAACCAGTCACGAGACTTGCCAACTAAAATAGTGACAGGGTTAGCCATACAGCGTTGACCGGCAGCGCCAAAAGCTGAGCCAAGTAAGTCATTAATGGCTCTGTCTTTATTGGCATCAGGCATAATAACCATATGGTTTTTAGCGCCCATCATAGACTGTGCACGTTTTCCGTGCTTGCTCGCATGATTGTAGATATGCGTACCAACATGGGTAGAGCCGATAAACGACACAGCTTTTACGTGCTCATGCTCAATTAAGGCATTAACTGAATCAGGACCGCCATGAACAACATTGATAACACCTGCTGGTAAACCCGCTTCGATAGCAAGTTCAACAAAGCGTACTGTTGATGAAGGCGCTTGCTCTGAAGGTTTAAGTACAAAAGTATTACCACAAGCAATGGCTGGCGGAAACATAAAGGCCGCAAGCATTAGTGGGAAGTTAAAAGCGGTAATACCTAAGCCTACGCCTAGTGGTTTATTTAAGGTATAAGTATCTACGCCAGAAGCAACATTGTTACCCATATCACCTAATTGCAAACGAGTTACTGAAGAAGCATTTTCAATCGCTTCTAAGGCTCTACCTACTTCACCTTCAGCATCAGGCAAGGTTTTACCGTGCTCTAGCGTTACTAGTTCAGCGAGTTCTTGAGTATTTTCACGCACTAAATGGGCGAAATTTACCATAATGCGCATACGGTTAGTTAACGATGTTTTAGACCAGGTTTTGAATGCTGTTTGTGCGCTCTGCACTGCTAGGTCTATTTCTGCTGGTGTTGCGATAGGTACACGAGCAACAACTTCTTGAGTAGCAGGGTTTAATACATCTAACCACTCTGTTGTTTGTGAACGAACTTTTTCACCATTAATGATTAGTGGAACTTCAGTAATACTCATAGCAACCTCTATTAATAAATTGAAAATATAAATCTCTATAATCAAGATAGGCCTTTCTTAATGTTGTCACAATAAACATAGGTGCAACGCGCTTTGCATTTTTGCAATAGAGGTGTTGAAAGAGTAGACTTATACCAATACCATTAAGTTGGTGATCTTGTTGTGGGTAGGAAAAATAATTCAAGGGTAGGCGCTTGATTGAGTAATAGCTGGCTATTGGTATTAGCATATTTTACCCCGCGCAAGTGGGCAATAATTTGATGGAATTGGTATTATTTGATGAATTGGGACGATATTAAAATATTTCTTGAAGTTGCTCGCGCAGAGCGGCTATCGACAGCAGCTAAACGCTTAACGATGGATGCGTCTACCGTATCTAGGCGTTTGCATAAATTAGAAGAGAGTGTCGCGACTAAGCTCTTTGATCGTACGCAAGAGGGACATGTCTTAACACCAGATGGTGAGATGTTACTCAATTCAGCCCGTAAAATGGAGCAAGATGCACAACATGCCCTTTCTAGCATTCGTAACAATAATGAAGAAAATTGTGGTCTAGTGCGTATTGGTGTAACCGAAGCCTTGGGTAACTTTTTTGTTTCACCGAACCTTTTGTCATTACAACAACAACATCCCAACATTGATGTGCATTTATTACTCTTTTCACGTTATGTAAAAATCAGTAGAAATGAAGCGGATATCGCCATAGCGGTCGAAAAACCTAAAAGTACCTCGATGATAGTGTCGAAACTTTGTGATTATAAATTACAACTTTATGCACATCAGGATTACTTAGATAAGAACTTAGACCAGCATCCGCAAGGCATATTATTAGATCATTTAGCCGATCATAAATGGGTCACTTATGTGGATAACTTAATTTTTACTGATCAACTATCCTATACAAAAGAATTAGAGCGTCACTTAGCCGGTGAGTTAAAAGCAAGCTTTAGTAGCACCAGTATTATCAGCCAATATTTTGCCATCAAAAGTGGTTTAGGTATTGGGATTTTGCCCTGTTTCTTGGCTGATCAAGATAAAAACCTGATTAAACTCCATAGCCAAGAAATAACGATAAGTCGAAGTTTTTGGTTGGTTACTCACCCTGAGAGTAAACGTTTGTCCCATGTAAATACCGTGTGGCAATACTTAAAACAGCTAGTTTTAGACCACGCGGATTTGTTAAATCCAACAGAATAACATCAATAACCTTTAATAATCCCTTGCGTTTTAACTCGGTAAAAACTGTGAATAATTGCACACAATACCGCGAATTTTTTGTCAAAACACCGAAGATAAATTCGAAATCTCCCTAGCAGCTTTATACAGACTTTGTTATTGTGTTGGTAATAGTAAAAGTTTTCATTTAATAAAAAACAATCGATATACTAATAATCATAGTCGATTGAAGGATGGATATAATTATGTTCGATAACATGAAAATAATATTGGCTGACGATCATCCTCTATTTCGCCAAGCACTAACCATCACGTTAAAATCCCACTTCACAAGTGCCGTCATTGTTGATGCGGAAAATATTCCTGAGCTTGAGCAGCATTTAGAAAGTGAAGAAAAGGCTGATTTACTCTTGCTTGATTTAGATATACCAGGCGCCCATGGTTTTAACAGTTTAATTAGCATTAGGCGCTTACACCCTGATTTGGGTATCGTGGTTATTTCTGGTTTTGAAGACAAAGAGACTATTCATAAGGCCATGAGTTTTGGTGCTGCGGGTTTTATTCCTAAATCGACACCCGTACCCAAAATGGTGGTGGCGATAGAAGAGGTACTTAACGGTACATTATGGACACCCGACGGCGAGTTTAATCCGGGTGAAAAAACCAATGATATTGATGATAAAATTGCTTCCTTAACCCCTAAGCAGCATGAGATTTTATTAATGTTTGCCGATGGGTTACTTAACAAACAAATAGCCTCTCAGCTCGGTACCTCTGAATCAACCATTAAAAGCCATGCGAGCATTATCTTTTTAAAATTGGGTGTACGAAACCGCACTCAAGCGGTGATCACGTTAAATGAATTACAATTGAATCAAAGTACTTTTGGCCATTAATTTAAGTATTAACCCCTGATTATATATCCGTGACCAGTCATTAAGCTCGATTGGTCACGGATTTTTTATATCGAATGTTGAGAGTAATTCTTGGCGAGTTCTTCCGTAAGTAATGAACTCATCAATGCACGTAACGCAAGCGGTTTGATTATTTTGCGTAAATAGCCAATATTATGCTGTTTGGTTAATGCCATCAGGTTTTCATCTGTCGTTGCCGTAATAAGAATGGCAGGCAGACCGTAAGGATTCATGGCTCTTAATTGCTGTATAAGCCCTATACCATTGACCGTTTCATTTGATAATGAGTTATTATTCCTTTCATTGATCAGCATCTCTGTAGCCAAAATAATGTTATCTTCTTGGCTACCGGTTAGTTGATAATCTACCAGCAGAATATCAATTTCATCTTCGTGTTTTGCATAAATATCTTTGGCTTGTTGAGCATCAACTGCGGTGAAAACCTGACATTGCCACGCACTTAATAATTTAGACATGCCATCAAGGATCGCGGGTTCGTTGTCTATGCACAATACGCCAACACCATGTAAACTCATACTGGCAGGGGGGAATACTTGCTCTTTTGCCACTGGTGCTAGCGTTATCGGTGCATTGACACTAAACAAACAACCATGACCAGGCTTAGATTTTAAATCAATTTTATGTTCAAGAATATTGGCCAAACTCTGGGCTATGTTTAGTCCTAAGCCAAGACCTTTAGGACCCATAACATTGCTATTATTCAATTGAGTGAACTGGTCAAACACTTGCTGCTGTTTATCTATCGGAATACCTGGACCGTTATCAAAAACTTGGATAGATATTTCATTACCTTGTCGGCGACAACCCAACAACACTTTACTCTGGCTGCTCTTGTCACACTTATGGGCGTAACGAAAAGCATTACTGAGAAAGTTTTGTATAATTCTTGCCAGCAAGGTGATATCGCTCGCCACATAAATATTACTCATTTTACAATGAAACTCTACATTATATTCATCTGTTAAGGCATTAAACTCATTCGCTAACATAGTGAACAATTCTTTGATCTCTATTGGTTCAATAGTTGGCGTGATATTACCACTTTCAATACGTGCAATTTCATTGAGATCAAGCAACAAACTATTCGCTATTTCTAAAGAATTATCTATTTTTTTGATTTGCTCGCGTTCTTCATGGGTGACACGCGGACTTAAAGAAATAGCAGAAGAAAACAATCTTGCAGCAGAGAGCGGTTGTAATAAATCATGACTACAGGCTTTTAAATACTGACTTTTTTTTATGTGAGCTTGCTCTGCTTTAGTTTGTGCTTGTAGTAGCTCCTGGTTAGCAAGCGCCAACTCTTTGTTAGCCTGTTCAAGCTCAGCGGTACGAAATTGCACCCTTGATTCGAGATCAGTATTTTCTTCTTTCAATACCTCTTCTGTTTGACGGTACTGGGTAATATCAGAGAAGATCATGACAAAACCACCTCCAGGGATGGGACTGCCTTCTATACGAATATTTTTACCATTTTTAAGCTTATACTCTGTGTTATGACGACTACCCTCCATAATATACTGAATACGCTTTTTAACTTGTAAATCAATATCTTTAGCAAAATACCCTTGCTGACTTAAATTGAAATGTATTAGCTGACTGATAGGGCAACCAATATAAATAAATTCCTCAGGGTAGCCAAAAATATCTAAGTATTGTTTATTCCAAGCGACGAGTTTTAGCTCACTATCAATAACTGAAATGCCTTCACTGACATTTTCAATAGCACTTTGTAGTACGGTGCGACTGAAATCCAATTGCTGAGTAGAGTTATCTTCAACTAACTTGGCGACTTGATCAAAGGCCATACCGCGACTGCTGATCGCCAAAGAGGTAACCAATTTTGCTGAGGCTGAGCCTAAAACACGGGCTAGGGTGTTTTCTGCATGAAATAATATTGCTTCATTAAATTTTTTATTGTCTTTAGTCTGATTCATTGAATGAAATTGTTTAAAGCAGTGATTAGCTTTTTCTTCACCTATGAATCGAGCCACTAAAAGCTCTAATTCAACTACGTCAACTTTGGGCTGCGTTGGTAAGCTCCATTTGACCTTTTTTCTGTCTTTATAGAAAAACTCACTTTGCATCTGCTCTCTAATACTTTGTCTTGTGCCCAAAGAAACCAGCCATAGCACGATAACATTAATGAGCAAACCAATAAGGGTTATGACGGTTGTTTTAGGTAAGTCTGTGTCTGCAAAAGGGTGAGCATAAATACCTAACTGGGGTAATAAATTAAAGAGTGTCCAAATAGTAAAACCACAGCTTATCCCCGCAAGCACACCAGCAAGGGTTGCTTTACGCCAATAAAAGGCGACAAACAGTGCGGGTCCAATTTGGGCTATTGCACCAAAAGCGACTTCACCTAAAGATGATAATGTATCGGGAGGGGATAACAATAATAAACCATAGCTTAAGAAAATGACCAACAACACCAGAGCCTTACGGATAAATAGTAACTGCAACTGAAAATGATTAAAGTCTTGCTGTTTCTTGCGGGAAAAGTTAAACATCACCGGAAAAACAATTTCATTACTTAGCATTGTACTTAGGGCAATGGTTGAAACAATTACCATTGAACTGGCTGCCGATACTGCCCCTAAAAAAGCGAATAGAGATAATAATACCTGGCCATCTAGCGCTGGCAAGAAAAGCACATAGGCGTCTGGGGCTAGCGAGCTACCATAATTTAAGTTGCCCGCTAAACCGAGAACGGCAGCAAAAAAGCCAAAAATAAGTAAATAAACCGGTAAAACCCACCTGGCCATACCGCTTGTTTTTTTATCTTTTATTTCAACAAACATTACTTGAAATTGTCTGGGTAAACATAAAAAAGCAGACATAACGATAATTAACATGCCGAACAAACCAAAAAGGTTATTGAACTCAAACTGCTTGCTCATATCAAACTGATCTTTGGATAACTCCCAAATATCGGCAGGTGAATCATAAATAATAAAGCTGACAAATAGGCCTACTAAAAGAAACGCAATTAACTTCACCAGTGATTCAAAGGCGATTGCAATCATGACGCCTGGATGACGCTCAGTAATATCGATAGTTCTGATGCCAAAAATAATCGTGAACACGGCAAGAATGATGCTAACTACTAGGCCTATTTGCCAAATAGGTAGGTCTTGGGTTTCTTGCAATATTTGATAGGAATTTACAATAGCTTTTAGCTGCAGTGCTATATAGGGCATGGTGCCAATTAAGGCTACTAAAGTAATAATGATTGCTAAAGTTTGCGATTTACCAAAGCGTGCTGATAGCAGATCGGCAATAGAGGTTATCTTGAGCTGTAAGCTGGTTTTTATAATGCGTTGAATGAAAGGCCAAGCAAAAACAAACAGTACAATGGGCGCTAAATACACTGAAAGGAAGGTAAAAGAGTGATCAGCCGCTTGTGCGGTTGTACCCAAAAATCCCCAAGAAGTGCAATAAACACCTAAGGATAAAGCATAAATTATAGTTTGTTGTTTTGCTTCTAGTTTATTGCGATATTTTCCACCTAAATGTGCAATAAGAAACAACAGACCTATATAACCAATACTAACGCTAACCAACAACCAATTTGCAAACATAACAAAACCTCAGCATTTTTCTACCAATAAATTTAACACATTTCTTCAGATAAAAACCTCTATATTTCTATGACTTAAGGACTAGTCTTTGAATGAATTAATCCCTACGACTAAAGGACTAGTTGTCAGGTGCTAAGTCTTATTTCCGATTGTTACATTTTTGTACTGGCTTATGATGAGTAGGTAAACCTGAGTTCGATTAAGATAAAACACACATAATAAGTTCAAATAAAAAAACAAATATAACAAGGGAAATAGCAATGGTTAGCAATAAATTTAAAAAACTACTACTCGCCTCACCTTTACTTGTTGCTGCAAGCGCAGCAAATGCTGGTTATGACATAAAAATATCAGATGAAGATAAAATATCTTTTGGTGGGTACATCAAAGTAGATGCGCGTTACGTTGATGGTAATGTAGCCTATAAACCTTTCTGGATTGGTACAGGCACTAAACTTGCTGAAGATGCTACACAATTTAATATTTTTGCCAATGAAACTCGTTTCAACATGAAATATACCCATGGTGAAGTGATGGGCTTCATCGAAATGGATTTTTGGGGCGGCGGTGGTAACGAAATCGTTTCAAACTCTGCTCATCCTCGTATTCGCCACGCGTTTATCAAATATAAAAATGTTTTAGCCGGGCAAACCTGGTCAACTTTTATGAATACCAGTGCTATTCCTGAGTCAGCAGATTTTGCTGGTGCAACACAGGGCCTAGTGTTTATTCGTCAAGGGCAAGTTCGCTATACCATGGGTGATTTCCAATTCTCTCTAGAGAACCCTGAAACTTGGGGTGGTGATACTGCAAATGACAGTGTTCCAGATGTGGTAGCACGTTATAACTTAAAAGGTGACTGGGGCTCTGTTTCATTCTCTGCTTTAGGTCGTCAACTTAATACTAATTCAGGTGAATCTGAAACTGCCATTGGTGGTTCTATCGCTGGTCGAATTAAAACCTTTGGTAAAGATGATTTTAGATTCCAATTCCATCAAGGTGAAGTCGGTCGTTATGTTGGTGTTGCATTCACTAAAGATATCAATACTGATGGAGCTGGTGTTGAAAAAGTTGAAGACACAACTGCTTATTTAGCTGCATACCGTCATTACTGGACTGAAACATTAAGATCTACTGTGCTTTACGGTGCCGCTGAAGCTGATTATTCAGGTGCTGAAAGTAGTCAATGGAGTGTTAACTTATTTGAAAACCTAACTAAGCAATTAGCGGTAGGTGTTGAAGTAGGTCAGTACAGACAGGACAACTTAGATGCAGATTCAAATTATGCACAAGTAACAATGAAGTACGTACTTTAGTTTTATCTTAGTACACGTGACAACTCCCATTTTGTTGTTACGTTTTGAGGGGGGCAGTTCCCCCCCTCTTTTTTAGATACAAGATATAAAGTATCTGACAATAACAAACACTATACGGATTTAGTTTTTAGACAGTGCAGACCGTACAGGAAGTACCTTATTAGTTAATGCAGGAGCAATTATCCTGATGCACATTGTCTTGATGTTTCAAGCGTATTAAAACGCATATATTTTTTTATCAATTGAGGAGTGTGAGTATGACTGAGTCAATACTCAAAGTAGAGAATGTTTCATTAGCGTTTGGTGGTGTTAAAGCCTTAACCGACGTTAGCTTTGAAGTTCCCCGTGGCTCTGTATTTTCCATTATCGGTCCTAACGGTGCTGGTAAAACCTCGATGCTTAACTGTATTTCTGGACGGTACCAACCAAATTCTGGCAACGTTATTTTCAATGACAAAATTGTCACTGATCTACGTCCAAATGACAGGGCAGATCTTGGTATGGGGCGTACCTTTCAAAATTTAGCCTTGTTTGGTCACATGTCGGTTCTAGATAACATCATGGTTGGCCGTCATCATCTACTGAAAAACAACTGGTTAACTGGGCCATTATATTGGGCATCTCCAGCGCAAAAAGAAGAACTTGCACACCGTCGTTATTGTGAAGAAATTATCGACTTTTTAGAGATTTCTCATATCAGAAAATCTGTTGCTGGCACCTTGTCTTACGGTTTACGTAAGCGTGTTGAGCTAGCGCGTGCAATGGCATTAAAACCCCAATTAATTCTTCTTGATGAGCCAATGGCAGGTATGAACTTAGAAGAAAAAGAAGATATGGCGCGCTATATCCTCGATTTGAATGAAGAGTTTGGTATCACGGTAGTGATGATTGAGCATGACATGGGCGTGGTAATGGATATTTCGCACCAAGTAATGGTGTTAGATTTTGGTAAGAAACTGATGTCAGGTTTACCTGATGAGGTGATGGCTGATCCACATGTTAAACGTGCTTATCTTGGTATTGAAGATGACGATGAAATAGAAGAAGAAGCCGTAAAGGAGGCTAGCTAATGTCTAACTTACAAGCAGTAACACAAGATTTCGAAATGGGAGAGTTAGATACTTTTCCAAAAATACTGAGACAAAATGCTAAAAGCTGGCCAGATGATATTGCCATGCGAGAAAAAGAGTTTGGTATTTGGAACGAATTTACCTGGTTAGATTATCACAATCGCGTTAAGTGGTTATCATTGGCGTTAATCAAGTTAGGTGTAAACCCAAAAGAAGCTATCGCCTTATTAGGTGATAACAGACCTGAGTGGGTTTGGGGCGAAGTAGCTGCTCATGCAATGGGCTGTTACTCAATCGGTATTTTCCAAGACTCCTTACATGAAGAAGTTGTTTACTTACTGAACAAAAGTAATGCCACCGTTGTTATCGCAGAAGATGAAGAACAGTGTGATAAATTACTTGAATTAGGTGAAGAAATCCCTGACGTGAAACTGATTATTTACTGTGACCCGCGTGGTATGCGTAAGTATGACGATAAACGTCTAGTGAGCATTGAAGATATATATAAAGAAGGGCAAGCCATTGAGAAAATGTCCCCCGAGTTATATGACACTTATGTTGATGCAACCAATGCTGAAGAAACGGCCATTTACTGTACAACTTCAGGTACTACTTCAAAACCTAAAATAGCCTTTTTATGTGGCGGTAACTTTGTTAAGCACTGTAGCTCATATTTACGTGCTGACCCTCGCAAACCAGGTGATAACTATGTATCGGTATTACCACTGCCATGGATCATGGAACAAGTCTATGCCGTTGGCCAAGCCTTAATTGCCCGTCAAATAGTTAACTTTGTTGAAGGACAAGAAACACTGATGGCCGATTTACGTGAAATTGGACCAAACTTTGTTTTACTTGCACCACGTGTTTGGGAAGGTATTTTAGCCGACGTTAAAGCCCGAATGATGGACTCAACTCCACTTAAACAAAAGTTATTTGATTACGCTTTTGCTATCTCTGAAAAAGCACAAGCCGAAGGAAAACGTTCAGCTTTTTCAGACCTTATATTGATGAATGCTTTAAAAGATAGATTGGGCTTCACCAATTTAAAATCAGCGGCAACCGGTGGTGCTGCAATGGGTCCTGATACCTTTAGATTCTTCCAAACTATTGGCGTGCCATTACGTCAGCTTTATGGTCAAACAGAATTATGTGGAGCTTACACTGTTCATGAAGAAAACGATGTTGATTACGACAGTGTTGGTGTTGCGTTTGATACTGCTGAAGTCAAAGTTATTAACGCGGATAAAGAAGGCGTTGGTGAAGTTATTGCCAAAACCGTTGGTATGTTCACTGGTTATTTAGATAATCAAGAAGCTTATGACGAAGATGTTATCGATGGTTGGATGCATACTGGTGATGCCGGTTATTTCAAGCCGTCAGGGCATTTGGTTATTATCGATCGAATTAAAGATTTAGCAAAAACCAGCAATGGTGTGCAGTATTCTCCGCAATACATTGAAAACAAACTGAAATTCTCATCATTTATCGGTGAAGCCGTTATTTTAGGTAAAGACAAACCTTACTTAAGCGCCATTATTTGTATTCGCTTCTCTATTGTTTCTAAGTGGGCAGAACAACAAGGATTAGGTTTTACAAACTACACCAGTCTTTCTGCTTTACCTGAAGTTTACGCAAAACTTGAAGAAGAAGTTGAAAAAGTTAACGCAACCTTACCTGATGCACAAAAAATCAATAAATTTATTTTACTTTATAAAGAACTTGATGCGGATGATGGTGAATTAACCCGTACACGTAAAGTACGACGTACGGTTATTGCTGACAAGTATGGCGATATCATCGACTCAATTTATGACAACAAAGAGACGGTTGATATTGATACGGTTATTACCTTCCAAGATGGTGGTAGCTCACGTATTCAAACAACACTTAAAGTTGCTACGGTAATTGAAAATGATGGTAGTGCTGTTTCATCAACAAGTAGTCAAACTCAGAGGAAAGCATCATGAATTTTGAACTCTTAATTCAATTAATCGTTAACGGCCTTATAGTTGGCTTGTTATACGGGGTAATTGGTATGTGTTTTGTGTTGGTTTATAAATCAACACAAATTGTTAACTTCGCCCAAGGTGAGTTCTTACTCATTGGTGCCTGGGTCTGTTGGGCATCATTGATTTACTTAGAATTACCGTTCTTTTTAGGATTTATATTATCACTGTTATTTATGGCTGCCTTTGGTGTGCTATTACAAATGATAGTACTACGTCCTATGATTGGTGAGCCGATTATCTCGGTGATCATGGTCACTATCGGTCTGTCTATCTTCTTCCAATCATTAATGAAATGGATATTTGGTGTTTCACCACAAAGTTACCCGCAAGTATTTGATACACAAAGTATTAGTATATTCGGGCTCAATGTAGAAATGGCGTACTTAATGAGTACGGTGATAGCGTTAATTATCATGGTCGCGTTTTATATGTTCTTTAAACACTCTAAGCATGGTTTAGCAATGAGAGCGACAGCGTTTGATCAACAAGCCTCTCAAAGTTTAGGTGTGTCTGTAAAGCATGTATTTGCAATGAGCTGGGGTATTGCTGCAACGGTTTCTGCTACTGCAGGGATAGTACTAGGTATGGTTAACGGTGTGTCAGATTCACTTTCTATTATGGGTATCAAAGTATTCCCAGCGGTTATTTTAGGTGGGTTAGATTCTATTGTTGGCGCTATTGTTGGTGGTCTCATTATCGGTGTTTTAGAAAACGTCGCTGAGTTTTTTGACAGCCAATATTTACACATAGGTAATATGTACGATATCGCACCATTTTATGTGTTGTTAATTATTCTTTGGTTCAAGCCTTATGGCTTATTTGGTACCAAAGACATCGAGCGTATATAGCGCGATTTTAGAACTGTTTAGCTAGGCTCGACTAAGCCTAGCGTAACTTAATTAACAATATCAATAAAACGAAAAATTATTAGGAGTGACTTATGTCTAGTTTAAGTATGCGTCCGTGCGGGGATTTCCGTACCAGCTATAAACAAGATAATACAATTTTTGAAACAAGTACCATCCGTTGGGTGACCATTTTTACCATCTTAGCATTGTGTTTTGCACCGTTAGTTGTTGATGGTTACTTTATTACCTTATTAATCCAAATCTCATATTTAGGCATTGCAGCATTAGGCTTGAATATATTAGTCGGTTACACCGGACAAATATCCTTAGGTCATGGTGCTTTCTTTGGCTTTGGTGCGTTTGCCTCTGCCTGGTTAAATACCAGCTTACATATACCAGTGTTTTTATGTATTCCTTTAGCTGGTTTCTTAACCATGGGCGTTGGCATGATGTTTGGTGCGCCAGCTGCACGAATTAAAGGTTTATATTTAGCGATAGCGACTCTTGCTTCACAATTTATTATCGAAGATTTCTTCGCACGAGCAGAGTGGTTCTCAGGTGGCGCCGCGGGTTCAATGGCTGACCCAGTAACCTTATTTGGTTTTGCTTTTGATACAGACCAAAGCTTCTACTATGTCGCATTGTTCTCATTAGTCTTCATGTTTATTTGGGGCTGTAACTTAATGCGTAGCCGTGATGGACGTGCTTTTGTTGCGGTACGTGATCACTACCTATCTGCTGAGATTATGGGTGTTAAGTTAAATAAATACCGCTTACTGTCTTTTGGTATATCGTCTTTTTATGCTGGTATTGGTGGTGCGTTATATGCTCATTACTTAGGTTATGTATCGGCAGAAGGTTTCACCATCATGATGTCAATTCAGTTCTTAGCGATGATTATTATCGGTGGTTTAGGTTCTATTAAAGGTACCTTGATGGGTGTCATCTTTATGGTGTTCTTACCAGAAGTTTTAGAAAGTGGTGTTGGTGTAATGAAAATGACTGATTGGGGCAATATCCCTATGGTTGTTGATGGATTAGCTTACATCAAAGAAATGGCTATTGGTTTAGTTATTATCGGCTTCTTGATTTTTGAGCCAGAAGGCTTAGCGCATCGTTGGGCACAAATTAAGAACTATTGGAAATTCTATCCATTTGCTTACTAAGTGATTTTATTAAAACACTTGATAAATGAAGGGTGAATACATCGCAGTTACATAGGGACATATAAAGGTAACTGCGAAAAATAAGCGTAAATATAAACATAAAAATAATACTGCTTACCTATTTATATAAACAGGTTGTTTATAAAAATAAGTACTAAATAAAAAGTTGAGGAACGTTCAAATGAATAGCATTAAAAACAAAAAATTATTACTAAGTTCAATTACTACTTGTATTGCTTTAAGTTTTACTAGCCAAGTTCAAGCAGAAGATTCTGTTTTTGTTGGCCATTTAGCCGACATGTCAGGCCCTACTGCTTTTGTTGGGAAAAACTATGCCAATGGTGTGCGTGACTCACTTGCTTATATCAATGCCCATGGTGGGATTGATGGTACAAAATTAAGATCAGAAACCATTGATTATGGTTATAAAGTTCCACAAGCCATTGCTGCTTATAAAAAATGGAAATCACGTGAAGGCATGGTAGCTATGCAAGGTTGGGGAACTGCGGATACTGAAGCATTAATCTCCTTTGTTGCTCGTGATAAAACACCGGTTTTCTCAGCCTCTTATTCAGGGCATTTAACGGATCCTACCGGTAAAAACCCGCACACTAAAAAACCAGCGCCTTATAACTTCTTTTATGGTGCATCTTACTCAGACGCATGTCGTGGTTTAGTGCAGTGGGCGGCGGATGACTGGAAAAACAAAGGTAGTAAAGGCAAGCCAAAATTTACCCATATCGGTGCAAACCATCCTTTCCCAAATGCGCCTAAAGCGGCTTGTGCAGAATATGCTGAAGAGCTTGGTTTTGACGTGCAATCACCCGTAGTTGTGTCTATGAAACCAGGTGATTTTAAAGCGCAATGTTTGAGTATTAAAAGCTCTGGTTCAAACTACGGTTATGTTGCAAATATAGGTGGCTCAGTACTGTCGTTAATTAAATCTTGTGACACAGTTGGTGTAGATATTCAATTTATGTCAAGTATCTGGGGTGGCGATGCAAATATGTTTAATGCTGCTGGTTCAGGCATCAAAAACTACGTATTCCCAACAATGACACCATTTTGGAGTGACGATGTACCTGGTATGAAGTTGGTACGTGAAATTTCAAAAATGTCAGATAGATCAGGCGAAGAAACACGTGTTCATCACTATATGCGTGGCGTATGTTCTACCTACTTCATGAAAGAAGCGATGGAGTGGGCTAAAGAGAACGGTGGCATTACGGGCGAAAATGTTAAAAAAGGCATGTACGTAAATAAAAACTGGGTTCCAAAAGGTTTAGAAGGCGTATGTTTAGCTGCTAATTGGAGCAATGACGATCACCGTGGTATTAACCAAGTAAATATCTATAAAGGTAACTACGAACAGGGTGATGTTAAAGTTGAAAAAGTATCACAAGTTACTTTGGAACGCCGTGATGATTGGTTAGGTTACTAATACCAAATCCATTAAGTTAGTTCCCACTCAGAGCTAGCCAGCGGTTTGAGAATAAATAGAATTTTTTACATATAGTCACTCTATATGAAAGAAATTCTGTGAAATTATCATATCGCTGGAAAGCTCCCAAAGGGCGAGTTTAAAAGGCTCACTGTCATCGTTATTGATTTTGATAAGGGAATAACCATTCTCTTCAATCAATGCCTTGCCCCTAAGCCTTTTAACTCTCGCTGAGTAGGAAGAAACTTATCGGAATTGGTATCATCCTCGTCATACTTGGCGCAATAGCTTTATTGTCGTCGTTGCTCGCCACAATCACTTAGTGTACTAAGTTCATCTGGCTCGCAACTTGACGGCTTCACTACAGCACCAATTATCTAGAGGTGCAAAACCTAATTTATTATTGAGAAAGTATAAATTAGGCAAGTATATTTTAATTATCTGATAACTATTCAGCTTACATAAGCTGGGTAGTTATAGTTTCAACGGAGTATAAATATGTCACAGGCGGCAGCAAAAATTCAAACAGCCACACCCATGTTATCGGTGAATAACATTGAAGTGGTTTATGACGAAGTTATTCAAGTACTTCGAGGGGTTACATTAGATGTGCCAGAAGGTGAAGTTGTCACATTACTTGGTCCTAATGGCGCAGGTAAATCAACCACATTAAAAGCGATCTCAGGTTTACTTAAAAGTGAATATGGTGAAGTGACTAAAGGTGATATTACCTTTATGGGCGAGCGTATTGACAAGAAAAATGGTGAAGACGTTGTACGTAGCGGTCTGATCCAGGTGATGGAAGGTCGTCGAATTATCGAAGATATGACGTCGATTGAAAACCTAAAATTAGGTGCCTATACGCGTAATGATGCTCAAATAAACCAAGATCTGGAAATGGTATTTAATTATTTTCCTCGATTAAAAGAGCGTACTGGTTTAGCCGGTTACTTATCAGGTGGTGAGCAACAGATGTTAGCCATAGGTAGAGCATTAATGGCTCGTCCTAAAATGATTTGTTTAGATGAACCATCAATGGGTTTATCGCCATTACTTGTTAAAGAAGTATTTGGGATTATTAAAAAAATCAATCAAGATCAAGGTATTACTATGTTGCTGGTTGAGCAGAATGCTAACTATGCAATAAGAGCTGCAGATTACGGCTACATTATGGAGTCAGGTAAAATTGTACTTGATGGTACTCAAGAGCAATTACTTAGCAATGAAGATGTTAAAGAATTCTATTTAGGTGGCGGCAACGAAGAACGTAAAAGCTTTAAAAACTTAAAGTCTTATAAACGACGTAAACGTTGGTTATAACCTATGTACATTCCAGCTTATTGCCATTTCACTCTATTTTGTTGTCGAAAGTGCTCACTTACATTCGTAAGCTCCGCGCTATCTCCTAAAAATAGAACGAACTGGCTGCTTTCTGAAAGTACATGAAAAACGATATAAAAAAAGCATTAAAAATTAACGTTATCATATTTAGAAATGATCATATTTGAAAAATTATCGAGTTACCATGAAACAATATTTTTACGAAAGAGAATGTCAAAATCCTGAATTGCGTGAACAGTCTCTGTTAGAGCGTTTACCTTCTTTTATCACCTATGCGAAGCAAGAATGTCAGCATTACGGACAAATTTTACAGCATATCGATGCTGATAAAATCACCAGTCGTGAATTGCTTGCGCAACTTCCTATTACGCGTAAATCAGATTTAATGAAGCTACAAGCAAAAAACTCACCGCTGGGTGGTTTAAATGCAAGCAAGGCTAATATCGGCAGAATTTTTCAATCACCTGGACCTATTTATGATCCTGAAAACACCAGTGATGATTGGTGGCGTGTCGGTCAAGCATTCTATGCTGCAGGGTTTAGAGCCGGTGATACAGTGCAAAACTGTTTGTCTTATCATTTAACTCCTGGTGGATTTATTCTTGATTCAGGAGCGAGAGCTTGTGGTTGTGTTGTTATTCCAGCAGGGCCAGGGCAAACAGAACAGCAGCTCGATATTATCGAGCATTTAAAACCTCAGGGTTATAGCGGTACGCCATCATTTTTGAAAATATTATTAGATAAAGCTAAAGCTGAAAGCCGAGATATTTCAAGTCTAAGCAAAGCGTTAGTGACAGGCGAGGCGCTACCTAAAGGTCTTAGAGCTGAATTTGATGCTGCAGGTATTAACACCCTTCAAGCCTATGCTAGCGCTGATGTTGGCCTGATTGGCTTTGAATCTAAAAGTGATGATGGTTTTATTATTGCTGAAGATTTACTGGTAGAAATTGTCCGCCCAGGTACATTAGAGCCTGTAGCTGATGGTGAAATCGGTGAAGTTGTTGTCACTAGTTTTAATGTTGATTATCCGCTTATTCGATTTGCTACCGGCGATTTGTCTGCAGTGAAATCAGGTGAAAGTGCCTGTGGTCGAACTAATATGTGCATTAAGGGCTGGTTAGGTCGTGCAGATCAAACGACTAAAATCAAAGGCATGTTCGTGCATGCAGAGCAAATAGAGCAGGTAAGGCAATCCTATTCTCACATCGCTAAAATGCGCTTGTCGGTAACCCAAGTTAATTATAACGATCAAATGAACTTGCAATGTGAACTAGATAGCAGCGGTTATTCTGAAGCTGATATCGCCGGCGCAATTGAGAATATTAGTGCCAGTTTGAAGAAAATAACTAAACTAAATGGCTCGGTTGAATTAGTGTCTATTGGCACTTTAGCCGACGATGGCAAAGTCATCGAGGACTTACGACCTGTTGGCTAAGTTAGCGCTATTGTTATTGTAGTCATGGTTTTATCTGTCACTTTCTCAAAAGTGAAACTCCTAAAACTATCAACATAGGCAAATAGGTATCACTTATTTGCCTATGTTGCCCACCATTTTAAATAAGGTTTCTTATGAACGAACAAGCTTTCCAAGACTGTTATCCTGAAGAATTAAGCCATTGTTACGGCTGCGGCTCTAATAACAAAGATGGTCACCAATTAAAAAGTTTTTGGCAGCATATTGATAAGAATGATTTGTTAGCCAGCGTGACTATAGCTCGTTTTACGCCTTCTGATGTATTCACCGCTATTCCTGGTTTTGTTTATGGCGGCATGACAGCTTCATTGATTGATTGTCATGGTACGGGCAGTGCTTCTGCTATGGCTTATCTTGCACAAAACCGCGAAATGGGTAGTTCGCCGACATTACGATTCGTCACAGGTGCGCTGAATGTTAGTTTTTTAGCGCCAACACCTCAGGGCGTTGAGCTGGAATTAATTGGTCGTTTTAGCCAAGTTAAAGATAGAAAAATTGTCGTAGATATTACCTTGTCGGCCGGTGGTGTTATATGTTCAAAAGGACAAGTTATTGCGGTATTGATGCCAGATACCATGGCTCCTAAGAAATAACCTGAGCTCGACTCAATAAATACTCGCATAAGTTTTATTTTAAAGGGTATTATAAAGACATAAACCTAAGGAGCTAGTCATGTTAAAAAAAGAAAGTACCGGCCTGATTGTCGTCGATATACAGGGGCAGTTAACGCGTTTAGTGCATGATAGCGACGCGTTAGTATCAAAGTGTGAAAAGCTGATTAAAGGTGTGCAAGCCCTTGAGTTACCTATTTTATGGCTTGAACAAAATCCAGAGAAAATTGGCCCAACCGTTGAAGAATTGAGTACTCTACTGAGTTCACCGACCAGTCATCAAGAACCTATTATTAAATATACCTTTGACGGTTGTGAAAATGCTCAATTTATTGACGCTGTTAAAGCCACTAACGTTGATACGTGGATTGTATGTGGTATTGAAGCACATATTTGTGTGTATCAAACGGCAATAAGTCTAAAAGGCATGGGCTTTAAAGTACAAATTGCTGCTGATTGTGTGTCATCTCGTGAGCTAGAGAATAAAACCTTAGCGATAAACAAACTCGTGAACAACGGCGTAGAATTAACGGGATTAGAAATGTGTTTATTTGAACTCGTCAAAGACTGCCGAATACCTGTATTTAAAGAAATACTTGCCTTAATTAAGTAGTGATATGAACAGCTAATTATACCCAAACCACATGAAACGCTCAGACGTGCTGAAACACACATCTTCATGTTGCTTGGGAATATGTCTCGAATAACGCACTGACCATCTAAGCTTCAATATCATTGAAGCTTTTTTTATACCTTATAGAATACTCAACACCCATTCCCCAATCGTCGTATTTTGCTATATCGACTAAGCTTAGCTATACCTCATAAAAAGCCTAATTACTCGCTAACAATGCAATAAGGGGATAAAAACAGGTGAATATTCAAATGATTGTTTCGATCACTTTGCTGCTGTTAGCGGTTGGTGTACTTGCCATTGTTCTCGCTCGTTTTATACGTATTCCCTACACTTTACTCTTAGTGATACTCGGTTTTGTTCTGTCTTTATTTACGGTAGCCTTTGGCATAGATACCGGCGTAAGAGCGAGTAATTTTCAAGATTTGATGCTGTTCATATTACTGCCAGTACTAATTTTTGAAGCGGCTTTTGCTTTGAACAGTAAGTTATTGTTTAAATACTTACCAAACGTACTAACGCTTGCGACGCTTGGTTTGATCATTTCTACGCTTGTTATCGCCGTTTTTCTTTATTTTGGTATCAACCATTCCGGCTTTCCTTTTATTGCCGCGTTATTAACGGGTGTGGTTATTTCAGCAACAGATCCCGTTGCGGTAGTTGGTCAATTGAAAGCGTTGAAAGCGCCAGATGACTTAAATGTATTAATTGAAGGCGAGAGCTTATTTAATGATGCAACAGCGATTGTTTTATTTAGCATTATTCTCAGTATTGCTTTAGGGCAGAGTGAACCAGATCTAACTTCTGCTGTGGTAACTTTTAGTAAAGTATTTTTTGGCGGTATCATTGTCGGCGTTGTATTAGGGGGCTTTGCCGCACTTCTGGTTAAATTAATTGAAATATCAGTGCCTCACATGGTCGTTATTACTCTGTTTCTCGCCTATGGGACCTTTTATATCGCTGAACACTTATTTCATGTATCAGGTATTGTCGCCGTTATGTTTGCGGCCCTGTTATTTAAAAAATATGCACACGAGCAATTAAAAGAGGTTCACCTAGGCTTACACAATATATGGGAATCACTTGGTTTTATTGCCAATATTTTTGTCTTTGTATTACTCGGTTTAGTGGTCAGTCTTAATATGTTTACCCAAATGTGGCTTGCAATACTCCTTGCCATTGTTGGCGCTTTTATTGCGCGCGTTATCGCCGTCTATTTTTCTGTCTGGTTAAATCACGTCACAGTGGGGCAACCAATAAACGCTAAATATCCAGCTATTATGATCTGGGGAGGATTACGAGGAGCGGTCACCATTGCATTAGTCTTGTCATTGCCGACAGAATTACCTTATTGGTGGACGATTCAATCTATTGGCTTTGGCATTGTACTTTTCACCCTCATTGTTCAAGCAACTACCACTGGGCTATTAGTTAAAAAACTCAACATTTAGCGTGTCTATTAACAGGCTTTGGCGATATTTTCCTCGGTAATGTATTCATAAGGATATGCCGTTTTTAAAAAGTGATAAAATCTTGAGTGCTAGCTTGATAAAAAACTATCACAGCAAGATATTGAGTTGACAGCGTCGATAAGGGAACTTGTTGGTTTTATAATAAAGTTAACCTTTGCTTGTTGTGAAAAGTTATATTAATCATTGTCTTATGTTGTCTGTTTTTTCATTGAACAGTTCTTGAATATTTAAATATATACTCACTTCATGGCATCACATTTCACCATCTTAAATGTAGATAAACGCGTTATTCAAGCCATGATTTTTATGCTAAGAACGGCAAAAAGCCAATAAAATTTCATAAAATATTTAATATTTATTCGAAGAAAAAATGAAAGTTATAAATACGTTAGCAGGTCAAATTAGGTGGTTACCTTTATGATTTGGTCAGAAATAATTCTAAGCAAAGGATGAATTTGAACTAAGGTTAAAGGTGCTGTAGGCAATATTTTTATTTAAACTGAACGTGATTCGTGTGTAACTTATGTAGCTTATGTAATTTAGCTTAAAGCAAAATGTGGCCTGATGTATAACTATACCAGCTCCACTTGAAGATGCTCGTTTCAGGAAGTTTGAGCGATTCATAATCAAGGCACATTTTTTTATTAAGGGTCATTCCCTTAAAAAGAAATGTAACGCAGAGTATGATTTGCTCAGCCTTCCCCAAGGGGCTGGTTTAGAAACGTTTTATGCTGCGTTATTGATTTCGACAATAGAATAACTATTCTCTTCAATCAATGCCTTGCCTAAAGGCGTTTCTAATTCCAGCTGAATCATGCATCTTCAAGTGGAACAGGTATAAATATAATTAAAAAGTAATGGGAGAAGACAATGAATCAGAGCACTAAAACAAAACTTCAAGGTACCGCAGTGGCATTAGCGGTTGCTGGTTTAATGGGATGTACTGCTGTTGCAGGCGACTCAAATACTAAAACAGCTAAAACTAGCGCAACCAATGCAGTTGAAATGGCGCATTGTTACGGCGTGAATAAATGTAATGGTCATAACGACTGTAAAACGGCTGAAAATGCCTGTAAAGGTCAAGCGGTGTGTAAGGGACATGGATTTGTTGCTATGTCGACTAAAACCTGTGATGACATAGGCGGTACTGTGCAAGACGATTGGCGTGGGGTAGTTGACACGGCTGAATTGACTCATTGTTACGGCGTAAACAAATGTAATGGTCATAACGACTGTAAAACAGCTGATAATGCCTGTAAAGGTCTAGCCGCATGTAAAGGTCATGGTTTTGTCGCACTGCCAGCGAAAACTTGTGATGATGTAGGTGGCACTGTTGGTTCATAACTTGATAAAGCATCAAGCCAGCGCTAGAGAGTATGCACTCTCTAGCGCTGTTAAGGGCATCGTTCCACCAGATGATTTCCTCGGCTTTGGCCTGGGGCTCAGAACCGATCATTTTCAGGATGTATTATCAACTAAACCCGATATAGATTGGTTCGAAGTTGTTTCTGAAAATTTTATGGTTGATGGTGGCAAACCTAAACACTATTTGCACGCCATTCGTGAGCTTTACCCTATGGTAATGCACGGGGTTTCCTTGTCTATTGGCTCAACTGACCCGTTGAATATGCAGTACTTACGGCAATTAAAAGTACTGGTAAATGAGCTACAGCCACAATGGATATCCGATCACCTTTGTTGGACGGGCGTTAATCAAACCAACAGCCATGATTTATTACCTTTGCCGTATAATGAAGAAGCATTGAATCATGTTTGCGACCGTGTTGATCAAGTGCAAAACTTCTTAGGGCGTCCTATTTTATTAGAAAATTTATCTAGCTACATTACTTATAAAGAATCAGAAATGAGTGAGTGGGAATTTTTTAATAAAGTTGCTCGTCAATCCGGCTGTAATATATTGTTAGATATTAATAATATATATGTCAGTGCACGAAATCATGAATTCAAACCACAAGATTATCTTGAAGGTATCGATAAAGACAAAGTGAAGCAGTTTCATTTAGCGGGTCACACCGATTATGGAAATTATGTCATTGATACCCATGACCATCCGGTTGCAGATCCTGTTTGGGCTTTGTATAAACAAGCGCTAGAAAGGTTTGGTTGGGTAAGTACTATGATTGAACGCGATGATAATATTCCACCACTTGCTGAGCTATTAGCAGAAGTTGATATTGCACGAAATATTGCATATGACACTTTGGGGCAACTGGAACGACTGAAACAGCGGGAGATAGTAACCTAAGTGGACAAATTACCGTTAGCTTCATTGCAGCAAAAAATGATTAATTATCTAGTGGATGATGATCCCATTGTCACCACTACTATCATGGAGCAGATCAAAGACCACGGCAGTATTACCCGTGAAGTTCGCTTGCATATATACAAAAACGCTTATCAAGCAAGACTGAAAGAGACCATTGAAAACGACCATGAGATATTAGGTTTTTACCTTGGGGATGATTTATTTGACCAAATGGTTTTAGGTTATCTAAACGCTTATCCCTCAGATAATACATCACTGCGACACTTTGCTGATAAACTGCCTTTGTTCTTGGCCAATTACGCGCCATTTAAAGACCATCCTATTATTAGCGAACTAGCGCATTTTGAACGCTTACTGATGGTAGCATTTGATGCCGCAGATGCTGAGCGATTTACCCGTAACCTACTCGCCAATATACCGCCCGAGCAATGGCCTGATTTAGTTTTTCGTTTTCACCCAAGTGTTCAACTAGCGCGCTTTCAATATAATAGTGTGGAAACTTGGCAGGCATTAAAACAAGAGCAAGCACCTGAGCCAGCAAAAGAGCAACACAGTGATTGGTTATTATGGCGAAATAACGATCGTTTAACGCAATTTCGTTCCATGCCCGAGCAAGAATATAACCTGATCAATATGATTTTAAATGGAGCGAGTTTTACTGCGTTATGTGACTTTTTACTCGAAGAAGTGAGTGAAGAGCAAGCAAGCCAAGTGGCCTTGAATTATCTACTTAAATGGATAGATGATGGCATCTTAATAAAACGAGTACCTATTCAAAAATGATGAGTTAAATGATTGACTGAAACTTGAGCAAAGAAGTGACTGAACTCATTTTTAGTCACTCACTCATTTAAGCCACTTACTTAATTTGTTTTCTCTTCAACAGGCTAGAACACAGCGATAGCTGATAATAGAAAAGCCTTTTTCAAACAGCTAACTTAGCTTGGTTAATCTTAGTTCAGCTTAACTCAGCGGTGTAAGTAGAGAGTCCAAAATATCATCCGTTAAACTCAGTTTATTATCACTGACTTCTTCAGATAACAAGGCTTTGGCTAGTTCTGCTTTGTTTTGCTGAATTTTTTGGATTTTCTCTTCAATTGAATTTTCAATAATCAATTTGTAAACAAACACTGGTTTGTTTTGTCCAATGCGGTACGCTCTATCAGTGGCTTGGTTTTCTACCGCAGGATTCCACCAAGGATCAAAATGAATTACCGTATCGGCTGCGGTTAAATTTAACCCCACGCCACCAGCGCGTAAGCTAATCAAAAATACCGGCACTTCACCGCTCTGAAACTTATCAACAACTTCTTGTCTCTTGGTGGTTGAGCCCGTTAATTTAACATAACCAATACCAGCACCGATCAATTCATCCTCTATTAAAGAGAGCATACTAGTGAACTGTGAAAAGATTAATATTTTACGGCCTTCATCTATTTGCTCAGGCAATGTTTCCATTAAGTAATCAAGTTTGGCGGATTGATTTACTTTTTTAGCCCCATCAAGTGACAATAGTTTCGGGTGATTACAGACCTGTCTTAGTTTTAATAACGCATCCAATACTTCTATTTGGCTACGCTTTAAGCCTTTATCAGCAATAATATCTTTTAAGCGACTATCCATGGCTAAACGTACTGATTCATATAACTCAGCTTGTTTACCTTCAATACGCAAGGTTTGAATAATTTCGGTTTTTGGCGGTAACTCAGTGGCGATTTTATCTTTGGTTCTGCGCAGAATAAACGGCTTAATACGCTGATTTAATAACTGCTTACGTTCCAGTTCACCATGCTTCTCAATAGGTGTTCTAAAGAGTTTGGTAAATTGTCTTTGGCCACCTAAAAAGCCAGGCAGTAAAAAGTTAAATTGTGCCCAAAACTCACCTAAATGATTCTCCATAGGCGTACCCGTTAAGCACAATTTATGCTGCGCTTTAAGGGTGAGAAACGCTTGATATAATTTAGTTTTGGTATTTTTTATATAATGGGCTTCATCGAGCACAAGGTAATAAAATTTTTGCTCATTATAGTGCTCTAAATCTTTAGTAATTAATGCATAACTGGTGATGATGATATCAACTTGGTTTTCACCACTTTCAATGCCTTCAAGACAGCCAAAATTCTCATGACGTTTGCTGCCATGTAATACTTGATAAGAAAGCTGCGGGGTAAATTTATCAATTTCATTAGCCCAGTTAAAAATAACACTGGTGGGCGCAACAATTAATACGGGTTTAGTCAGTCGGCCTTGCTGCTTTTCAATTAACAAATGCGCCAAGGTTTGAATGGTTTTACCCAAACCCATGTCGTCTGCCAAAATACCGCCTAATTGATACTCACGCAAAAACTGTAACCAATTTAGCCCTTGATGCTGATAAGTTCTTAACGTTGCGTTTAAACCTTCGGGAACATCAATAGTGGTTACTTGCTGAAAGTTTTTCAGTTTATCAGCCAGTACTCTTAATTTACTGGTGCCTTTTGCGATCATGCCTTGGTCATCTAACATGGACAAGGTTTGATGGCTTTGAAAGCGTGATAGCTCTATGGTGCCATCGTGATTTAAGGCATTAGGCATAAACAGTTCAATAAACTGTTTTAATATTGGCTGCACGCTTTGATAACGCAACGCAACAAAACCACCATTATCTAAATCAACATAAATGGGCGAGTCAGGGGAAATAAGTTGTTCTTTTTCACGGTCAAGCAATGCTGATCTTGGCAGTTGTTCAATGGCGCTAAGTAAAATAGGAAACGCAGGCATTTTTTTGCCATCAATGGTTAAGTTTAACCCTAATGAGAAAAAATCATGGTCATCGGTTTCAATAACTTCGGCATCAAAAACACTATCGGTCGAGAGTGCTTTGTAATAAAAATCATCAGCAAAGCTGGTATGCCAGCCGAGACCTTCTAGGACTGATAATTCTTGATGCAAAAAGTGTTGCCAATGAAAACTACCTTGCATCAGCATGGCAAATTCAGCGGTTTTACTTTTGTTAAGATCGCTCTGACTGGTATAAGTGTACCGCTTAGGTTTAGGCTGAGCATTAAATTTAAGCGTGGTTAATTTATCAATCACCGTTTGTTCGAAGGCCAAGTCTCGATAAATTTTTAGCTCGCGTGGACTTTCATTTTCACGCTCGCTTTCACCCTCAATAATACTATCGGCATCAAGCTCACTATTCTGATCTATTACCTTTGCTGGCGTAATCGTCACGCGCTCGTTATGCGGGTTAACGAAATTACCTTGGTAGGAAAAATTCACTTGCACATAGCCAGTTTGTCGGTTTGACGCGACAGGTGTAGTAAAATGCAAGTACACATCGGGCTGAGTTAACTCTTGTGAGTATTTTGTTTTTGGCTTAGGCAAACGTTTTACTGCATCGCCTAAAGACATTGTTAACTTACTCATTATCCAAGGTAATTTATCTTCTTCAAAAATAGGAGAATTGAGTAAACCTGCTTCAAAATCACATTGCGTATTGGTTTTAATTTGGCCAAAGCAATTTTTGTCTTCATCATAAAAGCACAGTGGCTGCGCTTTGATGATGCGAATACTTTCTGATGGCTGCATTAAAACAAGCTTTAAGGTATGTAAGCTGTTACCTAGCGCTATCCATTGCCACTCAGCTTCAAGTGGCTCACTTAAGGTCACCGGGTCGCTTAAGTCATAAGTTGAATGCCAAAAACAGCGATTTGTTTTAATAATGCGCTCGAATAAATCAAAATATTTAACGGTATCGCCATACTGGTTGGTGCGCATCAACTCGGTTAGTACAGCAACATCATCGTCATTAGCATATGCACTGTTAATCAACGAACCTGCGGAAGACTCACTGCCAATGGCACTATTCCAGCCACCACTAATCTTAGGTCTAGCTGACTTAATACCTAAGGTAAAATAGTCATCTTCGTTATAAGGGTTGGGCTTTAAAAAGTATAATAATGACTTTTGTTGGATATTCGGTTGGTATCTACTTGGTTGCGCTTGAAATCGGTCGAGCCATTTATCAATTACTTTTTCTGAGGTCGCTATGCTATTTTGGTCAAAATGTTCGTTGACAAAACACTGCGCCAACGCCGCACCATGTTTACAGTCACGACCAACATAACAATCGCAATAACTGGCAATATCACTGAATTTACTATCAAGAACTAACCGTGTTAAATAACTCGACTCTTGTGAGCGCTCACTGACAACTACACCGCGAATGACTTCACCGTCGAGAGCACAGGTTTTAACGCCATTTGCCTGAAAAATTCTCGCGCCTTTTTTCCATTCATTTTTGGTAAAGTGTTTTTCAAGCAACTCAGGGGTAAATGTGTTTTTGGCCATAGGTGTTCAATTATTAATCTTTCAAATCGGTTGGTAAGTTGAAAAGTTGAGTCGTTATCAATTTCAAGTAGATGGTAAATATCAATTAAAATGATAAATATCAATTACAGCAATAGTGCCTTCAAGGTTAACTGCCAATAGCGGGACAATTGTTGAGTAACTTCGATAGTACCATATCGCTGGCTTCTTCATAAGTACGGTCATTGTATTTCAATCAAAAAAACCTTAATGAATTTCATTTATTTATCAAAACTAAATGGATCACTTTATTGACTTAAGGGTTTTTCATAACCGCCGCCGCTCTTTTGTACATTATAAATTATAGTAGGTTATTTCTTGTTATCTAAGTCAGCTAACAAGGAATATTCTAGTTAATTTCCTAATTAAACAGTAAGATCCTCCCTAAAAGAGCCAAGTAAGGAATAGGTGTGATTTCAAAAAAAGTAAGAGAGCTATTTGTTTCATTAATGGAAGCTGCAGATGATGCTCCTGTTTCCTATGATGTTGAGACAGAGCAGTACAGTGGCTATTTCAATAATGCCGTTGTTGATAAATATATTGATTTAGGCGCGTTAGAATTGGTTGAAGGTGGGAGTGGTGCTACGACTATTCTTATCAACAACCGAGACGATTTTTTAAGCTCTTTCGCTGCGGGCATACGAGAGGCAAAAAATGGTAGTGACCAATCTTATGCAGATTACAACGCCAACCCATTTGCCTTTTCAGTGGGATATGAGCACTTTCATCAAGTAGCCAAGAAAAAACGTAAAATAAGTGGCTATTTATGTCATGGTTTTGAAAACGATGAAACGGGTTTAATACACCATCAATAATGCTTTACAGAGATATAATGAGAGTAAATAGCTAAAGCGTCCGCTGTTATTAATATACTAAGAAGCAATTTTCTTATTGTTTGATCAATTTCACTAACTTAACAGACCATAAATACGCTAAAATAAGGATAATTACTTTAGCTTTGAGCCCTTTATTTTAATGACAACTGTTACAACCCCAGCGAACTTTACAGAACTTGGCCTTATTACTCCTTTGTTAGCACGATTAGCAGAGCTGGAATATAAACAGCCAACACCCATTCAGGCGCAAGCTATTCCTAGTGTATTAGCAGGCCGTGATTTAATCGCAGGGGCAAATACCGGTTCAGGGAAAACCGC